>Ga0307410_10000059_pt1 | contig 39156 bp, 21 predicted proteins | sample 322Ometagenome_3_FD_203707 | JGI IMG/M metagenome (GOLD analysis project Ga0307410, IMG submission 203707) | Maize rhizosphere microbial communities from greenhouse at UC Davis, California, United States - 322HYB-O-3 | ecosystem: Host-associated > Plants > Roots > Rhizosphere > Soil | place... | reverse complement strand
CCGGAGCGCGGGCACGGACGTGGCCCCGATACTCGATTCGTTGATGTGGCCACAGTATCTGGCCAAGGCACTCGCCTACCGGGGCCACCTTCACGAGGCCTACCGGACCAACCGCCGCCTGCTGCTGGATCCGGCCGCTTCGAAATGGAGCCCGATCTGGGACCCATTCCTCGATCTGGCCCTGCTGGGGATACTCCCCGACTCCATAGCCGGGCCGGTATTCGCGCGCGCGCTCGACCCGGCCACGCCGTGGGAGGCTGATTTACCACGCCATCTTAACGGAATCACCTGGTGGCTCGCCCACCGCGATACCTTGTCGCTCAGGCGGTTTGCCGCCCGGGCTGCAGCGGAGACCCGCCGGCCCAGCCCTCCGCCCGTCATCCTTCAAGCGAGGCTGCTCCGCGCCACGGCCACCGCCTATGCTGCCCTCGCCCGCGGCGATTCCGCCAAGGCACTGACGCATCTGGAAGCGATACCCGACACGCTGTGCTTTGTCGACTTCGCTTCCGAATGCTTCCACCTGAATCTCACGCTCGCACGGCTCCTCGCCGCGCGGGGTGATGATCGCCGGGCGGGCGCCCTGCTGGAACGTTGGCGCTGGAGCGCGGGGGCCAACAACGGCCCCAGCCCGTGGTTTGTTCTGGCGATACTGGAGCGCGGTCGCGTGGCCGACCGGCTGGGCGAGCGGGAGACGGCGATCGAGAGCTATCGCTTCGTGACGGAAGCATGGCGCCGGCCGGATCCGGAGCTGCAGCCGTACGTCACCGAGGCACGGGAGGCGCTCGCGAGGCTCGCCCGAAGGGAATGAGCCTATGGCAGCCGCCGGGCGGTACCTGATTTGCGACCCCCAGTCCCAGCACTCATCTTGAGCCTTGTTATCTGCAGCACTGAATCGAGGGAAACAGGGACCTTGAGGTCACAAAGCGCGCCAGGGAGGCGCGATCCAATGGCCCCAGACGAACAGCCAGCCGATCGCTCATCGATCACTGAGCTCCTCCTCCAGGTGCGTGGGGGCGACCCGGAGGCAATGAGCCACCTTTTTCCGCTGGTTTACGGGGAACTCCGCCGCCTCGCTCACTGGCAACTGCAACAGGAGCGAACGGGTCATACCCTCGACACTGGTGCCCTGGTGCACGAGACCTACCTCAAGATGGTGGATCAACCGCGGGTTCATTGGCGCGACCGGGCGCACTTCTTTCGGGTTGCTTCGTGGGCAATGCGCCGGGTGCTGGTGGACTACGCCCGCCGTCACCGGGCCCTGCGCCGTGGTGGCGGAGTACCCCCACTCTCATTGGAGGACGAGGTCGCAGTCGCGCAGCAAAGCGACCGGTTGGTCGCGCTCGACGAAGCGCTGGAGCGCCTCGCGACGGTAGATGAGCGGCTGAGCCAGGTAGTGGAGTGCCGCTACTTTGGCGGGCTGACCGAAGCAGAGACCGCGGAGGCGCTGGGAATCACGGAGCGGACGGTGCAGCGGGATTGGAGAAAGGCGCGGGACTGGTTGGCGCTGGAGCTTGGCAGCTGAGCTCAACCCGGACCCGCGCCTTTACCGTCAGCGTGCAATCGAAAGCTGGTCCCCGAAACTGCCTCGGGTTTGCACCAGCAGGATTCCATCCCGAAAAGTCATTCCGTACCGGTTCGCGGCCTTCCGGGCGCCGATGTACTCCAGGTGAACCACCTGGTCAACCGGAATGGTCCGTAGCACCTCGATGTCGCCAACGAGAGTATTGTCCACAGCCACCGCGGGCTTCCGGGCGTTGAAGAGCATCAGCGAGCCGTTATCCCTAGAGCGGAACAATTCAGGCCGGATACGACGGATTGCCTGGTAGGTGCTCCCGACCTGGCTGCCGGCCAGCTCCGGGGCAGTGATCACATTGGGAGCCTGGGCTGTGGCCCCACCGGAAGCGCATGCGAGCAGGATTGGGAGCGGCGAAAGTGCTCCCGCGAGTTTGGAGAAGGTGAGCCGCATAATGAGCTCCAGAAAGAGGAAAGGCTCGAGTTTGAACCGCCTATCCAATAACGCGCGAAATCCTCAGCAAACCCGACATCACCTTTACGTCGCCTTCCAGCCGGTCCGAGAAGGGCCTAATAAACCAGGGCTGACCGGCGGTTTCCCCGGCGTTGTAAGGATATGGGGGTTCCTGGAGGCGGGCGACCGTCTCGATCTCGCGCGTTAGACCATGGCCATGCATTTGCGGACCTGTGCGTCTGAGTTCACCTCCACGTCCATGGCAAGCAGGTCACGACGTCAAGAAGAATTCCAGCATGGCATGAGTCACCTCGCCCGGATCGGTCAGGAACACGTAGTGCCGAGCTCCCGGAATCGTGACGGCACGGGCATTGGGAACCTTCTCTTGAAAATCCCGGTGAAGCCTGCTGAGTGCCCGGTTTATTGCTATAAACCGCTTCTGACAACGGGCTCGGGAGGTCGGGTCCAGCGCCTGCCACCAGGGACACAGCACCTCGGGCGACCCCGGGGCCGCATAGATCGCGAGAGCCGGGGAGCGGATCCGGGTGAGGTCCACCCGCTCCGTGCCTTGCTCGAACCGCTTGAGCCAGGAGTCCACGCTGGTGCTGGCGACGAATCGATCCTGCGAATCGAACTCGACCGTTGCCCGCACCTCCGCCTCCGGATACCCGGGGCCGGAGAGTCGCTCCGCCCATAACGTCCAGGTCCAGGCGGATCCGGTGTCGTCGTCGTACACCGGAGTGGGCGGCTGAGGCAGGCCGTACAGCTGACCACTCTTCCACTCCGGGCTGTTGAACAGAGCGTGGGCTTCGTATGCCGAATCCAGATAGACCAGCCGGTGAACCCGTCGAGGATAATGTGCCCCCAGGTAGTTGAGCTCACTCCCGCCAAAAGAGTGGCCGACGAAGCTCGCCCGCCCGACTCCCAATGTATCGAGCACGGTCAGGATATCATGGACCAGCGTCGTGGTGTCGTACCCGGACGGGGGGTGGCTCGATGCTCCAAAGCCTCGGCGGGTGATCCCCAACACGTGAAAGCGGCCGGCGAATCTGGGCGCAAAGCCGTCATAGATGTGCGCCGTGTTACCACCTCCGGCCAGGAAGACGAGAGGCTCGCCCGACCCGCCCCAGTCGAGCACTTCCAGCTGCACTTGAGGCTCGATGGACACCCGGAGCACTCGGTGGGGGGTGGGATCGGTCCACGCCGCGGCTCGGTCCGGGGTCTGGCCGAGCCCGGGCCGGGCAAGGACCAGAGCGATGAGCAGCAGGATCCCGGGGGCCCAGGCGGGACGCTTCCGGTTAGGTGACTTCATGGAGGGATCTCCCTCTTTTCGAATTCCAGCATCTGGTTCCGTGGCTGACCAGGGGTGATCGGTCTATCTGAGTTCAGCTGCTACAGGTGGTGCTGGAGGGAAGCCCTCCCACTTCGCGTGCGGCATTGCGGTGGGTCAGCGTGGTATCCATGACCCGCTGCAGCAATGCGCCGAGCTGACCTAAACAGAACCGCTGGGAGAGCTGGTGGCCGGTAGTCTGGTACGGCAACTTGACGATAAGGGGCACCCAGGTCTTTGCGTCGGGTGACGCATGGAAGGAGGAATCGGGGTCGGTCTTCCAGGAGTGGTCCGATGTCACGATGACCAGGCTTTGATCCAGCAGGCGGGCCGAATCCAGCTCGGCCATGGTTTCGCCCAGCAGCAGATCGAGGAACGCGAGGTGGCGCTGGTAATCCGCCGGCGTACCCTGCAGCCGGCCACCCTTGAAGGGGCCCCGGTAGCTACCGTCCTCATTCAGGACCCAGGGGCCATGCGGTAAGGGCCAGTGTACCATGGCAAAGGTGTTCGCGTCCGACCTCCGGATCAGATCCCGGACTGCGCCCCGCCAGACCTGGTTGATGTACACCCAGTTCTCGCTGACTGTCGGAACGTTCCACCGGCGCCAGAGCCGGCGGCTCAACGGATCGGTGAGGAAAGACAGATTGCGGGCGGTAACCAGTTCCAAGCGCTGGGTCAGGCGCTCACCTTTGGGCACGTACGCCTGGTGAACGATATGATCGACCTGATCGCCGAGCACTGCCCGGTAGGGAAAGTAGAACCCGATGAGCGACGTGTCGTAACCACGTGATTCCGCCGCGCTGAAAATGCTGGGCAGCGTGGTTGAGGGCACGGCCGAGTCCCCTTCCACCCAGAAGGCGGTGCCGTTCCTGGGTTTGAGTTCGCCGTCCCGCTGATAGATGATCCGGGGGACGGAGGGATTGGTCGAGTTTGCCTGCGAGTGGGCCTGGGTGAACTCGAGTGAGTGGCTGGCGAGCTGGCGAAGATTATGGAAAAAGGGGCGTAGCTCCGAGCCCTCGTAGCTCCGTTGATATGACCACTCGTCAAATACAAAGAGAAAGACCGGTGTCCGGCTCGCCGGAGCTGCGGGCCGGGCCGTCTCGTGAGTTGTAGCCCGCACGTCCCACGACTTCCACAGCAGCATCTGCACCAGTGAGATGGGTGCGAGCCAGGCCAGAGCGGCCAGCAGCGTGGTGCCGCGCTCGAGCAACCGGGACCCGGGGCGGGAGGTCGTGTAAATCCCGATGCCGGCGAGGATCACCCAGACTACTGTGAACACTGGGGCATGACGCCCCAGCCGGCCGGATGCCACATAGCCGACCAGGATGTCTGCCACCAGAATGATGGTGAGCCAGCGTAAGACCCGGGCGCCCCAAGGGGCTCGCCGCACCAGCAGAACGATGAGGTACAGCAGCAGCGCCACGCCTAGCAGACTGAGGCTGAGCATCAGCGTGTCTGCCCGCTGCCAGTGGGTGTAGAACCTGTTCCGGGGGACCGCCCACATACCGATCTGCCGGGCATACAACAGGGTCGCCACGGAAAGGCACAGCGCCGCCGCTCGTGCGGCGTTCATCCTACCGGGCGATGGGGCCATGTCTTTCAAATCTGCACCCCTGCTGGATTTTCGTAAATGGTGTAGCAGTCGAAGGCTCAACGGGTAAGACGGGATCCGGGAGACAGTACAACCTTTTCGGCCGAACCCATGTCATACCGGTGAACCTTAGCTCCGGGTGTCTCAGGTGACAGGATTCTTCGGCGTACTGCTGGTGTTCCAGGCTCAGGCGATCAAGGCCCCGCCCCCGCTCGCCACGACCGCTATCTCCACGGTCCAGGCCGTTCGTGCCGCCGAGCCACCGGTTCTCGATGGGCGGGATAATGATGTCGCATGGCAGTCGACGCCGGTGATCGACCAATTTCTGGAAGCCAAGCCAAGTGAGGGTGCCCCGCCGAAGTTCCGGACCGAGACCCGCGTAGCCTACGACCAGAACAATCTGTACGTGTTCATCCGATCGTTCGATCCGCATCCGGATAGCATCGTCAGCCTGCTGGCCCGGCGGGATGAGCAGCCGTCTTCCGACTACGTCACCGTAATGCTCGACCCTTACCGAGACCGGCGCACGGGATTCGAGTTTTCGGTGAACCCCGCCGGGGTCAAGGCGGACTACGCCATCTCCAACGATGGCAATGAGGACGTCGCCTGGGATGCGGTGTGGGAAGCCGCAACGAAAATCGACTCAGTCGGTTGGACGGCGGAATACAGCATCCCTTTGTCACAGCTGCGCTACTCCTCGAAAGGGAAAGGCACATTCGGGCTGCTCATCTGGCGAGTTGTTCAGCGCCACACTACCACGATCACCTGGCCACTGTACCGCACCTCGAGATCCGGACTTTCTTCCCAGTTCGGCGAGCTGACCGGGCTGGATAATCTTGGCAGTCCAGGGCGCGCGGAGATAACGCCGTACGTGGTGACAAAAAACGTACAGGACGTCGGCTCAGCCGATTTCGGACGAAACCAGGAGCTGTCGGTAGGCGGCGATCTCAAGTACCGGCTCGCCTCCAACCTGCTGCTCAATGCCACGGTCAACCCGGACTTCGGCCAGGTCGAGGCGGATCCGTCGGAGCTCAACCTCAGCGCGTTCGAGAGTTTTTTCGAGGAGCGACGTCCATTCTTCGTGGAAGGGAAGGGACTGTTCACGTTCACGGTGAACTGCGTCGTGGTCGTGGACTGCGAGACGGGCGAAGGCCTGTTCTATTCCCGCCGGATCGGGCGCTCCCCCCAACTGGCCGCCACCTTCGGAGACGACGCATCTCCAACGTCCACCAAGATTCTCGGCGCCGGCAAGGTGACTGGTCGGCTGCCGGGCGGCTTCTCGATAGGTGTGCTGGACGCGGTCACCGACCATGTGGCGGGGCCGGGCGGGTCCACGCTGGAGCCCGCCACGAACTACGGGGTGATTCGGGGAAACCAGGACTTCCGGGGCGGTGACGGCAGCATCGGCTTCATCCTGACCGCGGTTAATCGGTCGCTGGACCCGACCACTGCGGGCTACCTGCATCGCAGTGCGTACACCGGCGGAGTCGATACCCGGTGGCGTTTCCAGGGCCGCTACGAGGTCTCCGGGTCTCTGGATCTCAGCCATGTAGCGGGTGATCCCGCGGCCATCGCTCTCACTCAGCAAGACCCGGTGCATCTCTATCAGCGACCCGATGGTCCCCTGCGGTTCGATTCGACCCGGACCTCCCTCAGCGGCGCCAATCAGGAGATCCGCTTTGCCAAGGTCGCTGGCAAGCGCCTCCGCTTCGAGACCGCGTATCAGCGGCGTACGCCGGGGTTCGAGATCAATGATCTGGGATTTCTGCTCCAGGCTGACCGGCAGGCGTGGACCACCTGGGCCAATCTGGCATTCAACGAGCCCAACAAGGTCTTCCAGCAGCTTCGCTGGAACTTCAACAATTGGGACTACTGGAGCGCCGACGGGCTGCCTACTGAGCGGGCATTCAACACCAACGTGCACATTCAGTTTACCAACCGCTGGTGGCTGCACCTGGGCGGAACTCTCGGTCAGGTCGGCACTACCTACTGTGATCGCTGCGCCCGGGGCGGCCCGGCTGTACGGCAGGATCCCTATCTCGCACCCTGGATTACAATCGAGGGGGACGACCGCCGTCCCCTGGTACCCATTCTCTCGGCGAATTACACCAGGGGTGACCAGGGTCGTTCGGAAACGATCGATCTCAGCCCCGAGCTCAAGCTGAAGGTCTCCAGCCGATTCACCACTTCGCTCGGCGCCGCATACAATCACAACCGTAACGACCTGCAGTACTTCGGCACCTTCACCGATGTCACAGGAGGTCAGCACTACACCTTTGCGCACCTCGACCAAAAGACGCTGAGCCTGACCTGGCGACTGGGATACACCTTCACCCCAACGACCTCGCTGCAGATCTATGCCTCGCCCTTCATCTCCAAGGGTACCTACAGCAACGTGCGCGAGATTGCCCAGGCGCGGGCCAGGTCGTATTCGGAGCGCTATCGCCCCTACGGCGACCCTGCTGTCGCCGACGAGCCCGGCGGCTTCAACTTCCAGCAATTTCGGTCCAACGTGGTGTTTCGCTGGGAATATCGCCCCGGTTCGACGCTGTTCCTGGTCTGGAGTCAGGGCAGGGAGGGGTCGTCGCCCATCGAGGGTACCGAGTCCTTCCGAGGCAACCTGGGCGACCTGTTCGGCAGGAGAGCGAACGACACGTTCTTGGTAAAGGTGTCATACTGGCTCACGCCTTGAGGCCAATAAGGGCCACGGTAATGTGGCCCTCTGCTCATTTCAGCCCCGCCACTTGACTCCCGCTTGATTCTGCCGCACCAGTATCCAGTACCGTATCTTGCCTCGACGGCCGAATCCGGCTGCCGAGAGCTCAGCGTCTCTGGACCGCACGTCAGTTCAAAGGAGCATTCCCATGAAAGTGCTCGCCTCCCTTTTCGTCGCTGCAGCCACCGGCCTCCTGGCATGCAGCTCGGATGCCCCTACCGGACTGGAAAGCGCCGACGCTGGGGCCGAGGCAGCGCTGGCCGCTGCCTCGAATAGCTGGAGTCCCAAAGCTCCATATCCTGGCCATGGCCTGTTTCAGGGGTTTGCTGCCACGGCTCCGAACTCCGCCGGGCAACCCGTGGTGTACCGCCTGGGCGGAACGGATGGAGAGGGAGGCACTGGCTTCCCGGTGCACGCGTACAACGTGGCGACAAATGCGTGGACCATCATGACATCGAGGGCTGGAGTGTTCGGCTCCAACGGCGCCAGCAAAATCGGCAGCAAGATTTACTTCTCCGGTGGATATAACGCGGTCGAGACGCCGTCCAGCTTTACCAACGCCTTCTGGGCCTTCGACTACACCCGAGACCGCATGATCCCCAAAGCGAATCTTCCTATCTTCGGCGCTGAAGGAGTCAGCGGGGTGATTGGTGGTAAGCTCTACGTCCTGCCGGGTGCGTGTTCGGGAGACAGATACCCCAACCCAGGATACTGCGCCCAAGAGCCCACTCGGCGTTTTTATCGCTACGACCCGGCCACCGATACCTGGGTGAACCGGAAAGCGTCCCCCCACTTCCACCGGAGCGGTGCCGCCGGGGTGATCAACGACAAACTGTACGTCGTCGGGGGCTTCAACGGCTTCACTCCAGTGGCCAACCTCGATGTCTACGATCCCTCAACCAACACCTGGACGTCCCTCGCGCCGATTCCAGCTGCGGGCCGGGCTATCGGGACCGTCCTGGGTGGAAAGCTGTTCGTGATCACGTCAGGCTCGAGTGGGCTGCGCAGCTACGTGTACACTCCGGGAACCAACTCATGGCGGGGGAAAGCGGCACCCGCGCAACCGCATGATGGAGTTGTTCGAGTCTCGTTGAACGGCAGCGTCCACCTGGTTGCGGTAGGAGGCAGCCACGGACTCGATCTGGAGATCCCCAACGACACCGAGCTCTACACTCCATAATTTCCACCGCACGGTAGTAGCCGCGACAGAACAGCCGATCCCGGAGGGGGAATCCCTCCGGGATAGCGAAATCGAGCGGCAAGAGCGCCCCGATCGAAGGCCACCGCCGAGAAACCAGGCAGATTCCTCCGCAGTCATAATCCCTCGTATTTCCTTCTTTCGTAGTACCCGCGGCTCCAGGCCGGAGCCGTCCTATGCCGCCAGGGTTCCGGTCTGCTTCAGGCACGCTACCTGCCGAATACGCGGAATCGCGTGACTTTCGGGTGGGATCCATGCGTTCAGCCAGAAATCTTCTGCCCATTCTGGCACTTCTTGCTGCAGCTGCTTGCAGCCCAGTCCTACCGCCGCCGGCTGAACCAGCCTGGCACTAGATCTCGAATAACACTTCAGCCAAGGACACTCCGACATGCACCGATCAGTCAGACAGGCGGGATTTCTCGCCACGATTGCCGTGTTAACCGCCGGATGCGGGAGCCACAATCAGGTCGAGACACCGGCGCCGCAAAGCCAGGAATCCTCCCCCACAACGATCCCGTACAGCCCCGTCAGCGTGGAGAAGATCCCCGGCACCGTGCTCGACGACGCTCGTCGCGCGACGCTGGAGAACCGGATCCACTTTGGATTCGACCAGTCTGAGCTCAGCCCTGAGGCGCGCCAAAGCCTGGAAGAGAAAGCGGAAATCCTCGGCGCAGTTCCGACCCTGGCACTGAGGATCGAGGGGCACGCGGATGAGCGGGGCTCGGATGAATACAACCTGGCACTCAGCAATCGACGCGCCGCAGTGGCAAAGCGGTTTCTGGTGAGCCTGGGTATTGTGCCAGACCGGCTGGAGACGGTCGGCTACGGTGAGGAGCAGCCGCTCGATGAGGGCGAGACTGAGATGGCGTGGGGCCGCAATCGGCGGGACGAGTTCAGGGTGAGCGCCGGTCGGTTGGCCCAGCAGTAAACCGAGACTTGATATACCTGATTAAGAATCTTTTCAGGACCCCAAGTCCAGGAGCAAATGCAGGCCCGAGACGGCGTGTCTCGGGCCTTGTTCTTACCGCTGCAGGTCGAGGCCACCGGCGAGGAGTCTCTCAGAACCCTGAGGGCCTACTCGGTCAGAGGCAGTGCGGGGCGACCCGATAGACGCGCCAGCGCAGCCAGGGCTTCATCCACCAGGTGGCGATGGGCCTGGACCGGACGGTCGTAACGCAGCAGGAAATCCTCATAATGGTGGCGGGCTGCTGCAGTATCACCCTGTCCGTCCTCGATTCTCCCCTGGAGCAGTTCGGCCAGAGGCCTGAGTGGCATCTTGTCGTCGAACGGCGGCATCGTACGGTGCCATTGGAGGAGACGCATAGCCTGAGTGCTGTCTCCTTCCGCCAGCAGCCACTCAGCGGCCGCCATCCGATCAATGCCGCGGAACAGCAGGTGAGGAGTACTGGGATGGAAGGCAAACCATGGGCTACCGTCAGCGAGCTCCCATTCCAGCGCGGCCATAGCGGTGGCGGCAGCGCTCCGCTTGCCCCGCAAGGCCAAATCGAACGCGCCGAGCGACCGATCGAGGAAAGTTGTCCATTCGGCACCGGTGCCACTGAGCCGCACCCGCGCCGCGGCGAGGGCTGTCCGGTCCCGGTTCGCGGCGGCGAGCACGCCATCCAGCCAGGCCAGCTCCGCCTGGTATCCCGCTGGCTGAAACGGCACCAGGCGGGCCACAGCAGGCCGCCGCCTGGCCGCCTCCTGCGCCGGCAGAGCGCCGACAAAGGTGGCCAGCACCGCCGTGCGGTAGACGTTGAGCAACCCCAGCGTGTCCGTCGCCGACTGCACTAGATGATCCCGCGCGACGAGTGCAGAGTCCCAGGAGCCGCGCATGGCCCATGCGAGGGCGATCCCATGCGCCACGTTGCGCGCGTCTTCCGGGGCGAGGCCGTGACGGAGCAACCGCCGGTTGAAGTCGATCTGGGCTGCGGGCATGCCGGAGCCCTGTAGCACGATCCCCGGAACGAACTTGTCTCTGCCCGGTCGCAGGACATCCTGATACATGCTGTCGAGCATGACTTCCGACTCGAGACTTCGCCGCTGCAGGGCGAGTACCGTACGATACGCGAGCAGCTTGTCCATCCGCTCGTTTTGTAGGATTGTCGGGCCGGCGTGCAAACGCTCCAGCCGCTCGAGCGCCCGGGCCTGCATGGCCGTGTCTCGCTGGTCCGAAGCGGCCCACAGCAGGTGCTCCCATGCAGTCACCATCACCGGGTTCAAGGTGACCACACGCTCGAGCGCTTTCCGGGTGTCGTCCGCAGTGGATCCGATGTGGGGGTAATTGTGCAACAGGCCGTCACCCAGGGCCCACCACGCCGGCCAGTAATCAGGGTACCGATCGACGATTTGTTCGAGCTGCGCGCGCTGTCGCGAGAAACCGCTGTCACCTCGGAACGCCTCGATGAGCATGCGCTCACGCTGGGGCAGCAGGTGGCGATGGCTCCAGTACGCATGCTCGGTGGCCGAATCGACATCCTCCTCGGCCCATCCCATGACGTTGCCCTGGCGGAAATAGGCGAACCAGAAGCTGGAATCGGACGCGATGGCGCGCCCGTAGGCGGCATAGGCCGCGTCACCGTGGCCCGCTACCGCTTCCCGCTCGCCATCCAGAAACGCCCGGAGCGCCTCCACCGATCGGGTGGTGATCGCCTCCAGCGTCGGCGTGGGTGGCTCACCGTGGCGCCAGATATTGGCGAGCAGCTTCCATACGACTGAATCAGTCAGGGCACTGAGGCTTTCGGGCGGGGCGAGCGCTGATCCGCGCCCCAGGGGCAGCAGGCTGTCGGTAGTGTAGAGCCCCACGTCCACCCGGACCCTGGCCCCGTCTCGCGTCAGGCTCCCGTGGACCACGCTCATCGCCCCGAGCCGCTGTCCGAGCAGGGCGCCGGCGCGCAAAGAAATCGGCGCATCATGTTCCTGAGTTTGCGCCAGGATCGTGAGGCGGTCGACCGCCCGGATATCGCCGACACCGTCGAGACTGGCGCTCACCGTACTGGCCAGGTCACGTCCGAGGCGGGTCAGTGCCGTGTCCGTCCCGGCGGGCGTGAACGGGAGCACGGCGAGTACGGCAGCGGCGGGCGGTACCGCCGGGGAGCGGGTGGACAGGAGCCGCCAGCCCGCCAGGCCAGCGGTCATTGCCACCAATGACAGGGCCACCGTTACCCCAAGGCGCCGCGCGCGAGCGCGTCTATCGGCCGCCGGGGCGGACCGGTCGGCTGCGGCGGTGGAGAGTGCTTCAACCATCGCCCTCACCGTGGCGAAGCGATCGGCCGGCACCTTGGCGAGCGCCACTTCGACGACTCGATCCAGGGCCTCCGGGACCGTGTCGCGGATGCTCCGCACGTGCGGCACCGGCTGACTCAATCGCTTTGCGACGATCGCCTGCGCGGTACGGCCAGTGAACGGTGGCTCCCCCGCAAGCATCTCGTAGAGCACGCAGCCGAGCGCGTAAATATCGCTCCGGGCGTCCACCGGCATCGCGCTCGCCTGTTCCGGGCTCATGTAGGCTGGGGTGCCGAGCGCGAGCCCGGTGGAGGTCAACTGCTCCGTGCTGGCGTCATCGAGCGCTTTGGCCACGCCGAAATCCGCCACGAGCACCTGTTGCTCCGCCAGAAGGATGTTCTCGGGCTTGATGTCGCGGTGAACCACTCCCCGGCGATGCGCGTGGTCCAGTGCCTCACCAACTGCACACCCGATTCGCACGGCCTCCTCGATAGGGAGTTGGATTTCTCGCTGGAGTCGGCCGCGGAGCGACTCGCCCAGGATGTAGGGCATGCTGTACCAGAGCTGCGTAGCGGTGCTGCCGGAGTCGAAGACCGGCAGGATGTTCGGGTGCTGCAGCTGGGCGGTGAGATGGACTTCCCGGAGGAAGCGATCAGGCCCGAGGGTTTGGGCCAGCTCGGGGCGCAAGACCTTGAGTGCTACCAGACGGTCGTGCTTGAGGTCGCGGGCGAGGTACACGGTGGCCATGCCGCCACGGCCGAGCTCCCTTTCGATGCGGTAGCCGGCTGGCGGGGCGACGACGAGCTCGGGGGAGTCAGCCATGCCGTCTTATCTAGGTTCGCCCACCAATTGCGCCAGCTCCGCCCGCACCCGATCCACTTCGGGCTTGACGGCCGGCTCGGGGTTGTAGCGCAGCGCGAGGTAATGGCTGTACGCCTTGATCGCGCCCTCCCGGTCTCCCAGGAGCGCGGCGAGACGGCCTTCCTCCCGGAGGCAATACGCCCGGTTCAATACAACTCCATACTGCCCGCATTGCCGAGTCGCCCGGAGTGCACCCCGAAGGTCACCCTGAGCCTCACGCCAGCGCGCGACTACCATGACCCACCCGGGCCTCGCCCTACCAGTCAGAATGAGCGTGTCTAGGCGGCCAAACGCCGCGTTGGCGTCGGGCCGATGCTCGGCAGCCGCGAGCAACGCCTCCAGCATGACCCCGCACCCGGTGTCGCTACCAGCCAATCGGCGGATCGCCGCTCGCGCAGTGCGAGTATCCCCGTGCGCCAGGCGCCACCATTCCACCCCACAAATACCCCAGTATTGCTCCGCGCGCTCGGCAGAGTCCCGCGCCGGCGGGCCATCGGCGATTGGCGCAACCCGAGCCAAAGCCTCCTCGGCAGCCGCACTGTCGACGTACCCGTACAATGCGTAGATCAGGGTCGCTGAGATAGCCGATGCCCCCGCCTCCCTTTGAATCAGCTGAGCGTTCGTGACAGCGGCCGCCGCGGGACGACCTAACTGTAGATAGAAGTTGTAATGATGGAATGCCGTCAGCCACCGACGGCGCCCCGGCCTCGATCGCTTCAGAGACACCTCCCGGACGGCCGCGCGCTCCTCGGCTTCCCGGATCGCGAATCCGAACGTCAGTGCATCACTCATGAGTTGACCCACGTTGCTGCCGGTGCTGTCGACCGTCCGCCGAGCCGTGGCGAGCATGGCGCTGTCGCCCAATACCGCACCACCCTCCAGCCTGAGATAGGCGCTCTCAGTGTCGTCCTCGGGAATGGGGCTCACCAGGCGTCGCACCTTGGCAGTATCACCTTCCATCCCCGCGATCTGGATGAGATGGATCGCGGGCTCGACGTTGAATGCGGTATCTAGCGCAAGCGCACGATCGAGCGCCTCGGCGGCACGACGGTACGGCTCTTCCATACCGACCGTGGGGCCCTCGTGGAAGTACGCATCTCCGAGGTTGTACCACACATCGGGATCGTCGGCCACTTGCCGTACGGCGTGCTCCCAGGCCTGTATGCGCTCCAGCGGTTGCGGAGGCTCAGGGTAGCGGGGGCCGGCATATGCGTTCAGAAGCACGCGTTCCCGTGGGCCCAACCTGTTAGCGTAGGTCCGAGCCAGCCGCTCGGCCCGCCCGTGATCCCCCGGTTCATCTGGCGCCCAACGCGCCGCTCCGAGATATCCTACGGCTGCGCGGGCAAACGCAGAGTCGAGCTCGAGCGCACGGCCGAAGTGCTGGACGGCGGTACTGAATTTCCCGGCTCGATGGGCCGACTTGCCGGCGAGATAGGCGTACAGGGCGGGGAGCGAGGTGCTGGTCAGGGTTGCGATGCGGTCCGCCCGCTCCCCCGCGCCCAGCGCCGCGAGCTGGGCCGCAAAGCGATCTACCAGCGAGTGCAGACTAACGGGCGTGCCTTCGACCTTGGCCTCGGCACGTACCCGGCCCGCCTCGGTATCGAGCAGCGACCCGTTCAAGATCAGGCGCCCGGGGGTGGCCACGATGGTGCCCAGCACCAGTCTGCCCGCGCCGAGCCGGCGGGCCACCGCGCGGGCAGCCTCCTGCGTGAGATCATCACCCCGGGATCCGATCGTGCGGTGCCAGGCGGCCAACGCGGTGCGCGCCGGCACGACCCGGGCCCCGCCGGCGCCGGAGAACTCCACCTCCAGGAAATCCACCATCCCTTCACGCAGAGCCTCGGAATTCCTGTCGGTGCCGGTGAATCGGAAGGGGAAGACCGCCATGAGGTTGGGATCGAGCGGCGCGGATGGCGATCGCCGGGCCCGGATCAGCCCGACGCCCAGGACTACCGCGAGTAGTCCCGCCGCCGCGAGGATCCAGCTCCTACGCCGGGGAGGATGGAGGTGGGGGGCGGGCCGGTGCGTTACCGGCGCATTGGGTTGGGCAAGAGCCTCGGCAAACTGACCGACCGTGGCGAAGCGATCGGCCGCCTCTTTGGACAGCGCCCGATTGATCGCCTGCTCGACATGGATCGGTACCGACTCGCGCACTGCTCGGAGCGAAGGCACCGGCTCCATCAGCCGCCGCGCCAGGATTGCCTGCGGTGTGCGTCCGGTGAAGGGCGGCTCCCCGGCCAACATTTCGTACAACATGCATCCCAGTGCGTACTGATCGCTGCGCCCATCCATGTGCTCGCCGGCCCCCTGCTCCGGACTCATGTAAAGTGGAGTGCCGAGACTGAGGCCGGTCTCGGTCAGGGCCTCCGAGCCGGCGGCGGTGACCGCCCGGGCGATCCCGAAATCCGCCACTATCGCGTGCCCGTTCTCCAGCAGGATGTTGGCCGGCTTGATATCGCGGTGGACCAGGCCGTGGGCGTGCGCATGGTCCAGGGCCTCAGCCACCTCGCCTGCGATCCGCAGGGCGTTATCGATCGGCAGCTGCTTCTCGCGACCTAGTCGGTCGCGAAGTGACTCGCCCTCCACCAGCGGCATGACATAGAAGAGAAACTCGCCCGCCTCGCCGGAATCGAAGAGGGGGAGGATGTGGGGATGGCGCAGGTTGGCGGTAGTGGTGACCTCACGCAGGAAGCGATCCCGGCCCAGGGCGGCGGTGAGCTCGGGACGGAGCACCTTGATGGCCACCGGGCGCCGGTGCTTCAGATCCTGGGCGAGGTAGACGATCGCCATCCCTCCCGAGCCGAGCTCGCGCTCGAGGTGGTATCGGTCGGCAAGGGCGGCGCGAAGCCGCGTGAGGATGTCGGACAGGTTACACGTCTGTGAGGGTACTTCAAGATGGGGAGGCTTCCAGTGACTGGCTAGTCAAGCAGCGGTCAACGAGCAGACGGCTCGCGTCGGCGGTATACTCAGGGACCTGTCCCTCCATCGTATGTGCCCCGGGAGAGTTCCGGGTTCAAAGGTCGAGAATGAGTTCCCCCACTCCGGCGACTCCGATCAGCAACGCGGTGAGCGCGATTCCCGCGCGGCTCACAGCCGCCTGGGCGGACCAGTACCTAGTGCAGCGCGAGCTGGGGCGGGGCGGGATGGCCACAGTGTACCTGGCGAGTGACCTGAAGCATGGTCGGCTGGTTGCGCTCAAGGTCCTCCGCGCGGAGCTGGCGGCGATGCTCGGCTCCGAGCGCTTTCTCCGCGAGATCCAGCTCGCCGCTCAGCTCCAGCACTCTCATATCTTGCCGCTGTTCGACTCGGGCACGGCCGATGGGCTGCCCTACTATGCCATGCCGTACGTGGAGGGGGAGTCGCTCCGCTCCCGGATCACCCGCGAGCGGCAGCTCGGTCTGGAGGACGCGCTACGCATCACCCGCGAAGTGGCGGCCGCCCTGAGGCACGCTCATGCTCACGGGATTATCCACCGGGATATCAAGCCGGAGAATATCCTGCTGACCCGAGAGGGCAGCGTGCTGGTGGCCGATTTCGGCATCGCGCGGGCGGTGGATGTCGCGGGCGGCGAGCGGTTAACCGAAACGGGTCTGGCGCTGGGAACGCCCTCGTATATGAGTCCGGAGCAGGCCGCCGGTGACGGGCAGCTCGATGGCCGGAGCGATCTCTATGCGCTGGGTTGTGTGCTCTATGAGATGCTCGCGGGCCAGCCGCCGTTTGGGGGCCCCACCGCGCAGGCGATCCTGGCGCGTCACGCAGTGGATCCGGTGCCCAGCCTGCGGACGGTGCGCTCCACGGTGCCGCTTGGAGTAGAGCACGCCATCGATAAGGCACTGGCCAAGGTGCCGGCCGATCGATTCGCCACGGCGGGTGAGTTCGTCACCGCACTCGACCAAGCAGCGACTGCGGGAATGGTTCTACGTCGGCGAGCCCGGGTGCGGTCGCGCTGGCTGCTCCTCGGGGCCGGGGCGATCATCATCCTCCTCCTGTCTATCGGATCTGCGCTGCGCCGCTCGGCGAGCGTCGCGCCACTGAACCCGGAGCTGGTAGCGGTCCTCCCGTTCCGGACCGCGGGAGCGAGCCCCGAGCTCGCCTGGCTGCACGAGGGACTCGTGGATCTGCTCGCGATCGCCCTCGGCACTGACGGGGCTCTTCGCGCGGTCGAGCCGCGAGCGGTACTGAGCGCCTGGGGCCGGCTGGCTGGAGAACACTCTGAGGAGATCACTCCCGAGGCGGCGCGCGATCTAGCCGAAAGCGTGGGAGCCGGAAGTGTCATCGACGGGGGAGTGGTGGGCACGCCCGGGCACCTGACGCTAACCGCGGCTTTGTTGGCCTACCCTGGGGGCCCCGGTACCGCTCGCGCGAGCGTACAAGGCCCGGTCGACAGCCTCTCGGTGTTGGTAAACCGCCTGGCCGGGCAACTGCTGAGCCTCGATGCGGGCAGCGAGAGCTCCAGGCTCTCCATGCTCACGACCACGTCCCTCCCCGCGATGCGCGCCTATCTCACGGGACGGGCAGCGTTCCGCAAAGGCCGCCTCGACGAGGCGTTCGCAGGGTTTCGCGATGCCACGAGGTTGGATTCCACCTTCGCGTTGGCGGCGCTGGAGCTGGTGCACGTCTCGACCTGGGTCAACTCGTCCAGCGAGGACGCTGACCGGGGCAAGCGCCTGGCACTGGCTGCCCGCGGTCGGCTCGGTGCCAGCGATCAGGCCTTGCTGGATGTCTGGACCGGGCCGCAGCCTACGATCCTGGAGCGACTGGAGCGATGGGACGCGGCTGCGGGCGCGTACCCCGACCGTGCCGAAATCTGGTATGGGAGGGGAGACACCTACTACCACTACGGTCTATTGGCTGGTCTGGATAATCCGCTGCGGCTTGCGGCTAAGGCGTTTCAACGCGGCTGGGTGCTGGACTCGATGAACGGGGCCGATGCCCTGACACGCACGCGCTCGCCCATCTTCGCGGAGCCGCTGACGCACATGGTGGAGATCGCTCAGCTGGAAGGTGATACCGCCTCGGTTCGCAGGCTCGTCGCTTTTGGATTGGCCGTGGACTCGACCAGCAGGAGCGGATGGTACCTGCGCTGGCAGCGGGCGGTCGCCCTGGGAGATTCGGCGCGGCGGGCTTACTGGACCGACCCGCAGCGCACAGAGTCCGCTCGAAAAAGTCGGCCACTACTGGTTCAACCTCAGGGTCCGGTTGACTTGATCTATCGGTTCACCGCCTGGTCGGGCGTCGGAGCGCAGGACTACCCCCGCGCCGCCGACCTGATGTTCCGGGTGTGGGAGGCTGACTACCCCGAGGCGGCGACCTATCATCGTGGCTTGTACGAGCTGAACGGGGGCCGGCCTCATAACGCCGCGCGCCTGCTGCGCGTACTTGAGGGTGCTTCGGATGGGCCGGGTTTGAGGTTCGGCGTTCCGATTCGCGTCGCGCTCTATTGGGGAGGGGACACCACTGCCGCACTCGAAGCTGTCAGGCGGCTGGTGCCGTACTCGGCTCCCCGGGTCGCTCAGGGCGAGGCCGCGCAGAACCAGCTACAAAGCGTCTGCGCTCTGGCCACATGGCGTCTGGCCCGGGGAGACTACCGGTACGCCGAGGCCGCGATCCGACGACTTCGTGGCACCGGGCTGACCGGGCTCCCCCCGAGCGATTCAATCGCCGTCAGTCAATACACGGCACTATGCGCCGCGTTGCTCCATGCCTCTCGGGCTCAAGCACTCCACCTGCCGATCGCTCGGATGGCGCTCGAGTTGGCGGATAGCGCCGCCCGGACTTACGAGGTAGGTCAGTCGCTCGGTGCCAATCTTGTGGTTGCCCGTATCGCCGAGGCTCAGGGCAACTTGCCCCTCGCGCTCAAAGCGGTGCGCCGGCGCGCAGGCAGCTACGATCTGCTTCCTGCCTGGTACCTCTCGACCTTCCTGCACGAGGAGGGCCGCCTCGCCGCGCTCACCGGCGACACGGTCGGCGCGATCCGGGCATACCAGCACTACCTCGCTCTTCGACCGGATCCCGAACCGGAAGTAAGGCCGGAAGTTGAGCGGGTGCGGGAAGAGATCGCGCGTCTGGTGGGTGAGCACCCAGCGCACTAGCGGAACCGTCGTGAGCTGAAGGTGGAGATCGAATTTTCCGAGAGAAGTACGGCCGTGAGCTGGCGAAGAAAGAACGTGGTCGGCTGACAGAGAATAACTAGAGGACCTACTCCGCGAAGTTCACTACAGTGAAGCGGCCGATCCGACGGGCATCGCCGGCCTCGATGTGATAGAAGTACACCCCGCTTGCCACCACCTGATTATTACGACTTCGTACGTTCCAGGCCTCGGCTCCGCCCAACGTGGTCGAGTGATGCTCCAGCATGGTTACCAGAACTCCGCTGGACGAATAGATCCTGATGATCGCATCGGCGGGTAGATTGACGAACCGAATTACCTTGGCCTCACTGGTGCCTTCGAACTGACTGGTGACGTAATAGGGATCCGGCACAGTATGCACCCGGGTCAGATCACCCGATGTGGCCGCTGCGAGTGTATTGCTGGCGTTGAAGATGAGGTTCACCTTCGCGCCAAGTGCGGAAAAGGTTCGGGGGGAAGAGGTGAAGCTATACTGGCCCAGACTCCTACCTCCGTTCACGTGCCCGATGTAGCTGCGCAGCGTCCAGATGGTCCCCGGAGAGGGGACGCCGGCGCCGGGCGCGAGCTCGAACATGAAGATGTGGCCTGCGAGATACATCGAGAAGCCGGGGTTAGGGCGAGCCGGTGCTGCAGCGATCTTCGCCGCTCCCCCGCCGGAGATCACGACCGATCCAGGCACGGCCGTATTGCTCAAGCTGTACGCAACTGTGCAGTTGGATGCTCCACCAGGAGGAGTAAAAGGTTGGTCCGGTTGCCGACTGGCGTCGTTGAGCGGGAACACGCAGCCATAGTCCAAGATCGTGAGCGTGGCCGGGCGTGCATCCGCGGACCCCGCCGCACTGGTGTTACTCTGATTGAGGAAGCCCCAGCCGCCACCGAGGCTGTCAGCCATGAACGGCACCGCGACGTTATGCGTGAGGTCAACGACTGAATCCACCAGCCCGCCAGCGCCCCAGTACACATTCAAGTCTGCTGCTCTGATGGCGCCCCCCAGCGCCCCCTCGATCATCCGGAACTCGGCTCCGACCTGGTAGTAGGACTGGGGATGCTGAATGGTCAGCACGCCCGGCAGCTCACCCGCATTGTTGTTGTCTTTCGCGTCACCGGTTCCAGCCACGTTCCCCCCATTCGGGTCTGCCTTGGTTTCATTGCCTCCGGAGAACCAGCGGGGTCCGTTATAGGTGCAGTTGCCGCCGAACAGATCATCGATGTAACAGCCCCGCCCATGTGCAGCCACGAACTGGTAACCGACCAGGCCCTGAGTGATTTGACCGTTCTGCACAAACCCCGCAGGGATACCGAACTTGGCCGCGAGAGTAGCCTCTGCCGTCGCCGCCTCAACCGGTCGGCTCAGGATCTGCGAATTGGCCGTGTCCAGCGGTTGGGCCATGGCAATGGTAACGGTGTCCAGCACGCCTAAAGCCGATCTGGTCTCGTAGGTGTACGTGGCCGGGATATTGTTCCGGGAGTCGCCCAGGCCGAGCCCGAGCAGCGTGGCACTGAAGGTACCGGTCCCGGAGAAGATGTTCTGAGCAAAACCGCCGGAGAATCCCAGTTGTATGTTGTCGGCCGCGGGTTGCTTGCCGCTGAACCGGCCAGTCGTCGGATCCATCGTCGGAGTCGTCGCCCCGACGCTGACATTCACGCCGCGACCCTCGATGGACTGGGTCAGCGTGGCCGTGCTCTGGAGGTTCCCTGCCGGGGCCTGGGGCACGACCGAATTCGTATTGCGCGGGGACTCGATGGTAGATGGGCCCGACTGGAAGGAATTGACGTCGAACGCCGTCACCGAGTAGAAATACCGCAGATTGCTCCGCACTCTGGTGTCCAGGAACGTGAACGGCACCCCGTTGTCCGACAGCTCGGGTGTGTTACCCGACCCGGCGAAGGCGGTATCGGCTCGCAGGAGAATTGCCTGTTGGGTAGCCAGCTTGATGCGCTCCCCGCGCTTCACCTGGATGATGGGCCCGACCAGCGGGAGGTCAGTGCTGACCGTTGCCGCCACCCCCGGCACCAGTGAGTCAAAGTCGACCGGGCAGCCGAAGGTGGTATCTGATACAGCCGGATCATCGGGATCAGGACCAATAGTCACGGTATTGATGCCCAGCTCAGGGGCGCACCCGGGAGTCGGGTTCACCTGACCTTGGAAGTCGGTGATGCTGGTGCCAGTGTAGTCGAACTGCGCGATGAGGGAGAGCTCGTTGGGAGAGTCCACCCGGCCCCGGTAGATCCGGTATCCCTCCACGTCAAACTGCCGGTAGTTCGGATCGTAGAGTGGATTCGCCACCGGGGTGCCACCACCAGGCGGAATGACGGTTGGAGGGCTGGCATTGCCAAAGTACGGGTCTCCCGAGCTCTCGGTCGGACTGGGTTGCCAAAGAACGGTGACTTGATTGTCACCGGGAATCAGATAAAAGGGCGGCGGATCCGGTGCGAATGGAAGCAGGAACCCGGCATCGAAGACCGCCTGGGCCACCAGTGACTTTCCCAGGAGTGAGCCGGGTACGACTTTGAACTCCTCCTGCTCCACGCGGCCATTCTTGTTGGCATCGGTGAATCCGCGGTATCCGGTGAGGCGATCGATCGGATTGACTCCGGCGGTCATCCGAGCGGGGTCGCCAAGAATAGTCGCGTCCTCGGGACGGAGGTCGCAGGGCGGGGAACAAACCGGGTCCGCAACAGGAGCCGCGAAGATGTAGGCAACCACGATCGAGCCGAACTCTCCTGGCGCGAGGGTCATCGGCCCAGAGGACTGAAAGAAGCGGATGTCCGTGGGCTGGGCGTTGTTGATGAAGCAGATGTGAGTCAGTCTGGGATCGCCGCTGTTACACTGGCTGTCCCCCAGAGCGGGGTTCAGGGTGGCAGAGAGGTAGCGGTAAAGCTGCTGGGAGGTGAGCGGATCGTCGAAAGAGCCCTGGTTTACGGTGTTGCCGAACACCGTGAGCCCCACTTCCTCACCTTCGGAGTTCAGTGGGCTTCGCAAATATTTTACTCCTGCAAATCCGGTCCCGGCGAAGAAGGGAGCCCCAAAGACCACTGGATCGAAGGTCCAATCTTCGAGCTGGCCGAAACTGTGGTCGTAGGTATAGCCCAGGGCAAACGGGAGGTTGACCGAGGAATAATTGAGTCCCGCATTGCCTACATCCATATCGGCGGCGAACGAAACGTAGAGGTCGCGGAGGGGATATCCGCCGGGAGGAAGCGTTACCTCATATGCCGAATTGTTGAGTCGCTGGAAGTCCGAAGCCTTCTCCAGCAGGATTTCCCGCATGGCAGGCCGTACCTCGGAGTAATCCGAAGGGTCGGTCGACGTGATGTTGTAGATGGTATAGATGAAGTAGATGATATCCTCGTTGCCGGCTGGGAAGTTCCAGCCCATCCCCCGCTGCTCGAGGAGTACACCCAGCGGATGTGGCCGGGCCGCGAAACTGGCGACGGCGCGGTTCCCCTCCCAGGTAAGCCACCAGACGTCGCCCTGAGAGGCTGAAGCCCGGGGAGGCTGCCGCAGTACCGGGTTGAAGAGCTCCTGCGACGCGTCGCCTTCGGGCACGTAGGCGGCTGCCGGCCAATTAGCCAGATCCGCCGGGTCGTTGTAGTTGAAGATCGGCCGCACCTGTTCGCCGTCGGTCCCTCCAGCGGGATGAAAAAAAGCCGCGCTGCTGGTGTCCCCTGCCCAGGGATTGGCCGGCGCGTCGCCCACAATGCCGGCCAGCTGAAACCCCGAGTTGAAGATGTACTGATCAGCAGTACCCTTGGGCCAGAAACCGCCGCCGCTAAAAGGCGAGTTGGTGCTATCGACACAGACGAGTCCGGAGGACCCCAGGCCACAGTAGACCCGGTTGATGGTCAAAGCGCCACTGGCTCGCGCGAGCAGGCGAAATCCGGCCCGCTGGCCCGGCCTGGGTCGAACCGTGCCGGCCAGCAAGTCAGGCTGGGCGCAAAGTGTGACCAGACCCAGGACAATCAGCCAACGAGTCCTGCTCAAAATGACACCTCGAGGCCGAGCCGCAGCCGGCGGGGATCACCGGTGAAGTTGTGACGTCCTCGCGCGAAGAAGCTCGATGTCCGGCCTACTGCCGCGTAGAGAGCGTCGGAGGCACGGCGCTGCTCGTCCACCGTGAACACGTGATCGCCGTTGCCGTAGCGCTCTTCGGCACGGATCAGGTAGACGCAGTTGGGCGCCGCCGGCGCTCCTGCTCCGTTCAGCCATTCGTCGCATCCTGAGGCGACCAGGCCGCCGAATCGGAGGTCTACCGATCCATTGCCGAGGTAGACTCCCGACGCATGCCCCGCGGCCGCATAGTCGGAGCTGTCGGTAGACCAGCGGGCCTGCCGGTCCGTCGAATTCACGATATCGCCGGTGGTGCTGAAGACCCGGAGTACATTGGCAAAGTTGAACAAGTTCCGGATGTCCAGGTACGCGGTGACGCCAGCCGTGCCGATGTCGAATTCTTTCGTGAGCCTGAGATCGAATTGCCGCCACGCGGGTAGCCTGGAGCCATTGATGGAGCTGGCCCCCTGGGCACACCCCTGCCCGGAGATCACAGCCTCGTTGCCCTGCGCTGCCGAACAGGTCGTATATGGGGTTCCGCTGGCATATCGGAAGACCACAAAGGCCCCGACGTTCTGCAGCACGGCGCCGGGCAACGTTCCTCGCTTCCAGGCCGCAGGGAACGTGAGCGAGATGGCGCCGGCCAGATTGTGGGGACGGCTGAAGTCTGTGGGGAGAATGGCTTGGGGCGGGGATCCAATGGAGCCAGCGGTCTGCTCGAGGGCAACAGTCCCTGCGGTCTCGTTACTGAACGGATCGGAGCCGGTGCTCTTCGCGATCTGGTAGCTGTAAGAAACAGTGCCATTGAGCAGGTTTCCGATCCTCCGATCCAGGCGGACGTCGATTCCCCGGGTGTTCCCGTAATCGGCGTTGGTGAACTTCCCCTGCAGAGCAGTGGAGCCGGTAAATGGGTCGGTCATCAAAAAGGTACGGGCAGCCGTGACCGCAAGATTGTCCTTGTTGTACGCAGCGATGTCCAACACCATGTCGTCACTGAATGCGTGCCGGACCCCAAACTCGAACAGGATCGTCTTTCCGAAATCCAGGTCAGTCCCCTGGCCGCCGAAATTGACGCCGCTGAGCACGAGGGCAAAGTCCGGTGTCTGCACCTGGTGGGCATAGGAGAGGCGGAAGTTGGTGCGATCGGTGACCGGAAAGGAGACCTGAATGTGAGGGCTCAAATACCCATGGCTATGGTCCGGCCGGGTAGCGACCAACGGCTGGTTACCGAAGGTCGCCCCATCGATTCCATACTTCCCCGCGCCACCCACCGGGAGATACTGCCCGAATGTGGGGCTCACGCCCACGGTGTCGAGCAGGAGGTCGCGGCTGGCGCGAGAGGCGTAGGCGTCGTACCGGAGTCCGCCGACCAGGACCACGTCACCGAGGTCGAGCCGGTCTTCCGCAAACAGATTCCACCGGATGGGTCGTTCGAGGTAAGCCTCGACGAAGTTACTGAAGTTCAGCTCAGCGGCCGAATACTGATCCATGGAATGGCGGGTGAACTCACCGCCGAGTCGAAGCCGGTTGTAGCGATCTACCTGCCAGTCCAGATTGGCCTTGGCCAGGTAGCGGCTTTCGCGGTACAGCCGAAGGAACCCGACCGGACCTCCGGACTCGGACCAACCCGGGAGAGCGTAGGCATCATTGCTGAACTGATCCGCCAGGCTGTATTGGTCGATGTTCTCCAGGTCGTAAGGAGTCCGCCGGCTGCCGTCCCGGTTCTCCCGAAGATTTTGTACCAGCTGCTCATTAATGGGGAAGTTGTCGAAGTCGAACAGGAAGCCGAGGGGTGCGAGCATGAAGCCGCCAAAGGGATGCCGGGTGCCCAGCTCACTTTCGGGCGTGAGCGGGCTCTCGACGGCGCGGTCCTGCTGATACGAGAGGTAGGTTTCCAGCGCGAGCGCCCGTTCCGCGGTGCGCTGCAGGTTGGACGTCCAGCTCAAACTCAGGATGTCGCTCCGGCGGCGATACCCGCTGAGGGCGGCCGGGGTGTACAGGTTGGCGTAGTCGAAGAGACGCCCTTGGTTCTGGCTCCCGAGGTAGCTCAACGCGATGCGGGAGCCACGACCGTAGGTATAGTTGAGCTTGCCTTGGAGCTCATAGGTGGAAGTCGCGCTCGACGGCGTGCGAATGCCCTGGCAGGGGAGGCCGTAATTGGTGCGGATCCCCTCGTTCGAGCTGCCTCCGAATGCGTCGCAGTCGCCCCGGGAAACAGCCAAGCGGTATACCGGGACATGCGTCGTATCGGCGACAGGACTGCCGGCCTCACTTGGCACCGCGACGGTGGTGTCCACACCGGCCGACACGAAGATCGGTGCTTTCTCCGCATCGAACCCTGCACGCTGGGACTGTTGCCCCTCCACCACGCCCGAGACGAAGAAGCCCAGGTTCCGCGCGACCGGTCCGCCCAGGCTGGCCTGAATCCGGTTGAAGCCGAGGCTATGGTTTACGCCGAACGGCTCGTCCGTCTCGTAAGCGACTGCCCCCGAGAAGCGGTCAGCGCCGCTACGCGTCTGAATCGAGATCACCCCAGCCATGGCGTTTCCGAACTCGGCCGATGGGGCGCCGGTGGTCACCGATGCTTCTTCTACTGCATTGGTTCCCACTCCGATCTCGGTGCCCAGCGTCAGCCGCGGCGGATCGCCGTAACCCAGCGAACGATAGCCGGGAGATACCGGTACCCCATCGATATACGTGACCATCTCGTCGGGCCGGCCACCCCGAATGGACAGGGACTGTCTCCCGGCGAACCCGGTGTCGGCCCCCGCGACCACCCCCGGCTGCAGCGCCAGAACCCCGCGGAGCCGATCCACCGGTAACTGTTGAGTAAACTCCCCGTCCACCCGCTGCTTACTGGTGACCTCATCGCGGGGAACCAGCAGGTTCTCGGCGATAACGGTGAGCTCACGCAGCTGCACCGGCGCCGGCTCCAGTGCGAAATCCTGAGTGATAGTCTGTCCGGCCACTACCCGGAGGTGACGCACCTCGACGGGGCGGTGGCCGATCAGCACGGCTTGGAGAGAGACGGTGCCTGCAGGAATGTTGTTGATGAAGTAATGGCCCCGGGGGTCGCTCAGGGCCGAATAGGCAGTGCCGATGATGTGAATCTGGGCTTCTGCCAAAGGGCGGCCATCGGGGTCGTGCACCGCACCCTCGAGTTTGCCGGTCGCGGCCTGTGCCTGGAGCCGACCAGTGGCGAGTAGTAGCGCCAAAAGTAGGCGGGCGACCCGATCACTGGGCTCGGCACGCTGCACGCGAAACCTCGGGCTAAGGACTCATGCTTGGAGGGCCGTCTTGTTATTTCCGAACCGATCGTGAAAACGCCGTGAAATGGCCCGCAGTGCGGGTCGCAGGGCTGCAACGGCGTCTTCAATGCTGGATGGGAACGGGTGAGTCTTTCGAACCTGTGGTGCGGTACAGGAGGACGCAAGGGCTCGGTTCTTCTGCCCCGCGGGTTACAAAGGATGTTGGATCATTGGCGATAGCTCGCTTCCATGCCGGTCATCGATCTGCGTTAAGATCGATCTGACCGGCGAGCCGTGCTACTGCGACCCGAGCCTCCTCTACCAGATGACGTTGCTTCGGCATGGGTGAGTCATAGCGACGCAGAAACTGATTGTAGTGCTCGAGGGCAGAGCGCACATTTTCCTGCCCTTCCTCGATCCGCGCCAGCATGAGATAGGCAAGCGGGGTAACCGCGTAGCTGAAGGATCCCGGCCAGCTGGCCAACACCGTCGTTTGGTGCCATAGGAGAAGACGCGCGGCGCCCGTGGTGTCCCCAGCTTCGAGCAGCCAGCCGGCCGCGGCGATTCGATCGATCGCAATGTTGGGCGTGACGATCTCCTCATCCAGATCACAGGACGCCGCACAGCGCCACTCCAGCTCTGCCATTTCCCTTCCTGCACCAGCGCGATCGCCCCTAAGAGCTCTGTCGAACGCAGCCAGGGAACGGTCGATAGTACCCGCTCGGGGATGTCCGATGCTGCGGACATCCTGTCGGGCTTGCCCGAGGGCATTGCGATCACGCTCCGCAAATGCCAGGACACCGTCCAGCCAGGCCAACCTGCCCATTGCCTCAGTTCTTGGTTCACCACTGTCCAATGCGAGTATCATGGCTTTGGCCGCAGGACGGCGACTCACTGCCTCTCCCGACTGGATGGCCCCGAGCCACGCACCCAACACTGACATGCCATACTCATCTAGCGGGGTTGTCGGAGCAGGATCACGTGGGTGAGGCTCGGCTCTCGCGGCCGCTCGTATGAAGGTCAGGGCCGAGTCCCATGCTCCCCTTTCCGCCCAGGCCCAGGCGATGCCGCGCAGCATCGTACCCGGGTGCCGCACGCGGATCCCAGTTCGCAGTGCCCTGTTACTGATGTCGACCTGAGCGGCCGGAAACCCGAACCACATAAAGTCCCAGCCCCCCGTCCGCCTGCGGCCTGGAGTAGCCTCGAGCGAGGCCCACCTTCGCGCAACGCTATCTGCGAGAGACCTACTCTGGGCACTGATGATTCCGCCGGATCGAGCCACTGCATTCATGAGACGCCAGACCTGGTGTAATGACATCTCGTCCTCAGCAGCTTCACTGCCCGGCGGATTGGTAAGGGGAAAACTGAGGAGCCGGGTCAGACTCCGGCCTGCGTCGTTGGTATCATGTCGCACATCAAAGCCCTGAAGATGAAGCCACGCCGGCTTGAGCCTGGGATTCAGGTCGACGGCCCGGCCGAATGCCGCCTTGGATTCCCTCAGCTGGTAGCCGAAGAGCGGGCCGACGTGATAAATCCTGTCGCCCAGCAGAAACCAGCCGGGCCAGTAGTCCGGAAAGCGCTGCGTCACTTCCCGATGTCGCTCGATCTGAAAGGGAATTGATTCGGAATCCGCCACCCAAGCCTCCACCAACATCCGATCGCGGTCGGGGAGCGCGACACGGTGTCGCTTGAGCTTGTCCAGGAGTTGAGGGTCGAGCTCCTGCTCCTTCCACGACAGCGCCAAAGCGTATCGAAAGTACGCCAGCCAGAAGGTGGAGTCCGCCGCGATAGCACTTCCGAATGCCAGCGCTGCCGCCTCCCAATTGTCCTTCTCAATCTCTCGCTCGCCGTCGAGAAAGGCCCGGAGAGCCCGAACGGAGTGGGTGGTAACGGCACTCAAGCTGGGTGATGGTGGCTCCCCCCGCTGCCACACTTGCCGGAGAACCGCCCACACTACCGAATCAGTCAAGGCGCCGAGGCTGTCGCGATGAGAGGTGATCGTCAGCCCCTGTGCTAACGGTGCAAGATTGGCCGCGTCGTAGACAGCGAGATCGAGTCGCACGTTGTTCCCGATCCCGACAACAGTCCCCAGCAGTGTGCTTTTGGCACCGAGACGTCGGGCCAGCGCACTGGCATCGGCCGGCGAATTGATCGGCCGCTCGTTTGTCTGGTGAACGATCCTGAGCGGATCCGCGGTAGTGATCCCGCCGACACCGTTGAGGCTGGCACCCACTGTCGTCGCCAAATCCCGGCCTAATCGGCTTAGCGCGGTATCACCGGCGGGAGCACGAAAAGGAAGAACGGCCATCGCCGCCACGGCGGGTGTCACCGGTAGATCGGCGGTTGCCCTCCGAACCAGGAGTCCCAATCCCACCGCAACTCCGACCGTGCCGAACGCGATGAGGATGGCACGCCGGAACTCGGTCCTTGCCCGAAGCAGAGGATGATGACTCCGCTGCGTCAGAGCCGTGGCAAAATCGTCCGGGGTGGTGAACCGATCGGCCGGGACCTTGGCCAGCGCCCGGTTGATCGCGTACTCCACGCCTTCGGGAACGGTCGCCCTCACCGTATGCAGCCGCGGTACCGGGTCCACGGCGTGCCGAGCCAGGATCGACTGTGCGGTGGGCCCGGTAAAGGGCGGCGCTCCGGCGAGCATCTCGTACGCGACACAGCCCAAGGCATAGATGTCAGTTCGGCCGTCGAGGCGGCTGCCGGGCGCGGACTGCTCCGGGCTCATGTAGGCCGGGGTACCCAGGGCCAGGCCGGTCTCGGTCAGCCGTTCGCCCCCGGCAACGTCGAGCGCCCGGGCGATCCCGAAGTCGGCAACGAGAGGGTGAGCCGGAGCACCGCTGGTTTCAGCGGCGGACAGCAGGATGTTCTCCGGCTTGATGTCCCGATGAATAACTCCCTCCCGGTGCGCGTAGGTGAGTGCGTTGGCCACCGATCGGACGATCGCAATGACCTCAGGGATGGGGAGCTGTCCTTCCCGCTCCAGCCGCTGCCGGAGCGATTCGCCTTCGACGTAAGGCATGGCGTAGTAGAGATAGCCGCCCGCTTCGCCGGAGTCGTGGAGCGAGAGAATGTGGGGGTGGGTGAGCCGGGCCGAGATTGCGATCTCGCGAATGAACCGCTCACTGCCGAGTGACGCGGCCAGCTCCGGCCGAAGCACCTTGAGCGCTACACGCCGTTGATGTCGTACGTCGCGCGCCAGATATACCGTGGCCATCCCGCCGCGGCCCAGCTCGCGCTCGAGCACGTACCGGTCCTGCAGGGAAACGGCCAGGGATTCGTAGGTCATGGCTGAGGATCGATCCCAAGAATCTGCCACCGATGCTGGAGGGCCGCCAGCAGGATGTCCCCGTGAGCGGCTGATATGACTTCTCCCCTCGACCGCCCCATCGAGCAGACACAAGCCGTGCTTGGGAGTATCCTTTCGAGGTATGCCCAAATCCGGTGGCAAGACTCCAAGCTCGAAGAAGAGCGGCTCCGAACTGCTGGTGGTCGATGGTCGCGAAATTGCGATCTCCAATCCAGACAAGGTGCTCTTCCCTGAGCGCCATTACACCAAGCTCGACCTGGTCCGCTACTACCTCGCGGTAGCAGAGGGGGCTCTGCGCGGGGCCGGCGGCCGGCCCAACATGCTGGTACGCTATCCCAACGGCCTTGGGGGGGAGCACTTCTATCAGAAGCGGGCCCCGGAGTCACGCCCCCCCTGGATAGAGGTGGTCTCGCTGCAGTTCCCTTCGGGCAGGAGCGCCGACGAAGTGGTGCCGCGTGATGCCGGCACACTCGCCTGGCTGGCCAATCTGGGCTGTCTCGAGCTGCATCCGCATCCAGTCCGGGCGGAGGACCTGGACCATCCCGACGAGCTTCGGGTGGACCTCGACCCGGTGCCCGGAGTCACCTGGGAGCAGGTGCGTGAGGTGGCTGGAGTCGTGGATGCTGCGCTGAAGGACTACGGTCTGGTGGGGTGGCCCAAGACCTCAGGCTCCCGCGGCATTCACGTCAACGTTCGAATCGAGCCGCGCTGGAGCTTCGACCAGGTGCGGCGGGCCGCGCTGGCCTTGGCCCGTGAAGTCGAACGACGGGCACCCGCCATTGCCACGAGCAAGTGGTGGAAGGAAGAGCGTCACGGCGTGTTCGTGGACTACAACCAGAACGCCAAGGATCGCACGGTGGCCTCCGCCTACTCGGTGCGGCCAAAGCCCGAGGCTCCGGTGTCAGCGCCGCTCAGCTGGGAGGAAGTGGGGACCTGTGAGCCCGGTGATTTCACCCTGGCCACGATGCCCGCTCGCTTTGCCGAGATTGGGGACCGACATAGAGGCATTGACCAGCACGCCGGGTCGCTCGATCAGCTGCTGGAGCTTTCAGGCCGTCACGAGCGGGATGGTCTGGGTGACGCCCCCTGGCCACCCCACTACCAGAAGCAGCGCGGTGAGCCGGCCCGAGTACAGCCCTCCAAGCGCCGCACCTCCAAGCATCCACTGATCGAGATCGGTCGCGCGCAGCGCAAAGAGGACGCGCTTGCCGGACTGGAGCGCTGGAAGGAACGGCATCCCGCAGCCGCCGCCCACCTGCAGCCCGCCGATGTCCTAGTCGACGCCATGCGTGGCCGATTCACCACCTGGACTCGCATTCGGGTCAACCTACAACACGTTCCACCGGAGCTGCGACCGGTTCAGGAGCCGCTCGATCCGGACGAGAAGACCTTGTCGAGGTCGTAGGCGCGGGTCACCTCGAGCTGATCGTAGCGGCAGTCTTCCGGCCACTTGTCGGGCCGCCAGCGGAGAAACGTGGTGGCATGCCGAAACCGGTCGCCCTGCAGGTGATCGTACTTGACCTCGACCACTCGCTCGATCCGGAGCGGCTCCCAAGAGAGATTTTTCCCGGCGCTCCAGCGGCTCTGAGCTCCCGGCATCCGGTCAGTCTCGCTTCCATCGACTTGGGCCCAATCCTTCCAGGGATGGTTTTCGAAGGCGTTTTCCCGAAGCGGAGCGAGCTCCGCCGCCAGCTCGCGTCGCATGGCCATGGTAAACGAGGACGTCACCCCGACGTGCTGGAGCACTCCTCGCTTGTCATAAAGCCCCAGCAGCAGGGATCCCACCACACCCTTCCCGGTCTTGTGCCAGCGGAAGCCGGCCACAACACAATCCGCGGTGCGGACGTGCTTGATCTTGAGCATGGCGCGTTTGCCCGGCTGGTAGGGGATGTCCGCCGGCTTCGCGATGACACCGTCCAGGCCGGCGCCCTCGAACTGATCCAGCCACTTGAGCGCCTTCTCCCGATCGGTGGTCATGGGGGTGAGGTAAACCGGAGGGCCCAGCCTGCCGGCTAGACGTTCCAGCTGCTCTCTCCGCTCCGTCTGCGGCGCACCCATGAAGCTCTTCCCCTTCGCCGCCAGCAGGTCGAAAGCGACGAAGGAAGCGGGTGTCTCCTTGGCCAGCTTGGCCACGCGCGACGCGGCAGGATGGAGCCGCAGCTGCAGGGCGTCAAAGTCCAGCCCGTGCGGGGTCATGATCACGATCTCACCATCCAGCACGCAGTCAGCGGGCAGTGTGGCGAGCAGGCTGTCGTGCAGCTCCGGGAAGTACCGGTCGAAGGGTCGAAGGTCTCGGCTCTGGAGGTACACATCCGAGCCGCTCCGGAACACTATGGACCGAAAGCCGTCCCACTTGGGCTCGTAGAGATAATGTCCGGCCGGGGGCAGTGTGTCGGCCAGTTTGGCCAGCATCGGCTCGATCGGTGGCGCAAGGGCCGAGGCGGTCGTATCAGACCTGGGGCTCATGTTTTCAAGTTACTACTCACCGGCGGGACCGTAATACCGATCTTCGATGGTGCTGGAGGTTGCGGCTGCGCTCGCTACCAGCTGAGCCAGTAACTGGCTTTCACCGCGAGCACGTTGCGTGACTCACCCCCGGTGAAGAGGGCGTCCACGTCGCGGCCCAGGCGAAGATTGCCGAACGAGTCCTCATTCTCCCGGTTCTGCTGCCAGACCAGGAAGAAGGTCGACCCGGGGCTCCACTCCCAGCGCAGCACCGCATTGGCCCGAAGCGAGCGGATGGTGAAGTCTTGCTCCGGCACGGTGAAGGTTGCTCCGCCGTCGCCAGGATCAATCTGGCTGCCTTGGGCCGTGCTGGTGATGGCCCCTTTGTCTCGGCCGTACACCGCGAAATCGTAGGTCCGGGGCCTGACGAACTCCTTGAGATCGATGAAATCACCAGCGGAGATGAGCGGTTGCAGGAAGAGCTGCAGGCTCAGCGCCGGTGTGAAGGTCCAGTCCAGGCGGGTGATCATCGACACCTCCCGCTGATCCAGTGTGGCAAAGACGTAGCGCGAGCCGAACGTGCCCATGGCGGCCGGATCGGACACACTGGTGACATACTGGGCCTGGGTCCGATATAACGTCAGCGCGGGACCGAGGCTCAGGTGAAATGCGGGCGAGGGCCGGACACTCAGCGTCAGGTCGGCTTTGGTCTGATGCTCGTCAGCCGTGGTCCAGGACTGAGTGAAATTTCCAGTGAGCCTGGTGGTCTTGCGGGAGTCGGAGTTGACCGTCAGCCGTACATCGCCAAAGCGGGGTTGTCGTGCCAGCGGCCCTCCCCGAGTGAGGCGGTCGTCGTATACCGGTGGTGTATAGTCCCCCCGCAGCTCAAAATCCCAGAAGTTTTTCAGCTGGCCCGAGAGGATCAGACCGTACGAGCCGTAAAGCAGATCGCCGTCGAAGTTCCACTGGTGATTGGTAAACGGGAAAATCCCATACCTACGGAACACGCGGCCGGGCTGCCGCTCCTGATACTCCAGGGCGATCGAGATGCCGCGCTGCGACGCTTCCGATTGGAAGCCGAGATCGTTCGACTCAAAGGCGGGACTGACCTCCTGATATACCAGTCCGCCCAGCCAGTGCCGGCCGCTGTTCTTGCCCAGCGCCAGCTGGTAGGCGTAGCCGGTGAGGGAGGTACGGGTCGGGTCGAAGTGGAAGCTCGTTGCATCGGGGCGCTGATAAAAGCGCGCGCTCGACTCTTGGGTACGGGCGATGGCCTCCGAAGTGCCGTGGACCGTGCTGATGCCGACTGAGCCATCCAGAGACCATGCCCGGTTGGACCATGAGTTGGTGAAGTCGGCCCCGAACAGGTACGCGTTGCTCCGCAGCAACGACTTGAGGTCAACGTCACTCTGGTCGCGATTGACCGCCGTAGCGATCACGCCGACCGTGCTGTTGCCCTCCCGGAGATCCTTCCGAACCCGTCCAACGAAGTAGTTGCTGAGCGGCTCCACTGGCGTGCTTACTCTGGCTCCCAACCCATCCACGTACCGGGCCTCCTCGCCGGCGGTGAGCGCGTCCAGCACGCCGATAGACCACCCGGTGCGGGTTCGGCCACTGAGCTTGGCAGCCGTGCGGATCGAGGTCTCGGTCGGTGCGTCGAGGAAGCTCACCCCATCTCCACCCAGACTCCGTTGCGGCTCCCGCCCGATTCGGCGGCTGAAGAAGAAGGTGGGGAAGCCGAAGCTGTTGGACGCCCGGATCCCGCCGAAGCGAAAGACATCGGCCCCCTCGACGAAGAACGGTCGCTTCTCCGGGAAGAAGGTCTCGAAGACGCTCAGGTTGACCACGGCGGGATCGACCTCGACCTGCCCGAAATCGGGATTGAGCGTGGCATTGAGCGTCAGATCGCTGGTCAGGCCGTACTTGAGATCCAGCCCGGCTGAACCGTCGTAGTCGTGGCCGCTGCGGAAGGGATCGCCCGCGGCCGTGGGCTCATAGGCAGCACGGGCCAGCAGATACGGTGCAAGCTCCAGGCGTCGCTGCGCCCGCAAGGGTCCGAGCCCCACCAGATGCGCGTACCGGCTCACTCCTCCAACTTCGCTCTTGGGCACGAAAGCAAACCAGTCCTCCTCACCCTTCCGGAGGATTTTTCGATAGAGCTGGATGCCCCAGGTTCCGTTCGAGGTGGAGGTGTACCGCAGCTGCGAGAGTGGGATCCGTATCTCCGCCACCCATCCGAGTGAGTCCACCTGCGTCGCGCTCTCCCAGACCGGGTCCCAGGAGTCATCCTCCTCACTCCCCTGGGCGGAGGAGCCGAGGATGCCGTCGAGGGTGGCACCCCCGGGCGTCACCCTGAAGCGGACGCCGCTCAGGTGGTCGTGGAAGGTGTCCAGGTAAACATCGAATTCGTCCGCCTGCACCTCATCATCCCGGCGGGCCAGCGCCGCCTTGATCCGGCTCGGCTCCCGATCGTGCAGCCGGGCCCCCACGTAGAGTGCATCGGTACCGATGAGTACCCGGACCTCCGTCGTCTCCGTGCCGGGCTGCCCCTCGGCCGGGTCGGTTTGGATGAAATCCGTGGCTGGTTCGGCGGCTGCCCAGGCCGTTTCCTTCAGGTGACCATCGATCGAGATGGTACCGTCGAGCCGTGCTGCACGGATCTCCCGCGCGCCGGCATGCCGGCTGGTGCGGATCGAGTCCCGAGGTGATGGGGTTTGGATGGCGGCAAGAACAGCACAGGCGAGCGGCATGAGTGGTACGCCGAGCATATGACTCCTGAGGTTTTGTGGCTAACGCTTGGACCTTTGATACGCCACCGCCTCGAAAGGTTGTCAGCTAGATTGGCACCGATGGTCTGTCAGCTTCCTGGAGCGAGCTCATGAACGAAACCGTGCAGTCGGCCCGCCTTCCACGGGGCCAGGTGCTCACCAAGAAATGGCCGGTGCTCACCTACGGGGAAACCCCCAAACTGGACCTCGCGAGCTGGAGCTTCCGCTGTGTTGGCTCGGTCCAGGAGCCGGTAGCCTGGAGCTGGCCGGAGTTTCTCGCGCTACCCCGAGCCCAGGTAACCTCGGATGTCCACTGCGTCACCCGCTGGAGCCGGTTCGACAATCGGTGGGAGGGAGTGGCTGTCGCCGAGATACTCCGTCGCATTCGGATCCTGCCGGAGGCGACGGCAGTCATGGTCCACGCCGATCCCGACTACACCACGAACCTCTTGCTGGAGGACCTGGCCAGTGCAGACGCACTGCTTGCCTACAAGCACGATGGAGAGGACCTGGCGGTCGAGCATGGCGGACCGTGTCGGCTGGTGGTGCCACGGCTGTACTTCTGGAAGAGCGCCAAGTGGGTTCGGGGGTTCGAATTTCTCGACCACAATGCCCCGGGGTTCTGGGAGCAGAACGGGTATCACCTACGGGCCGACCCCTGGAGGGAAGAGCGCTACTCGGCGCAGGAGACCGATGCAATGCAGCGGATGCGGGCGGAATCGGCCCGACGCCGCCGCAAAGTTTGAGCGCAAGAAGCGGAGCGCCGGCTCGAGCCGCGGAGGCTAGACTGATCCTGACAGGAAGACCCGAAACCTGAAAGGATGACCATGAGCGGATTACTCTCCATCCCGGCAACTACAGAGCTCCAGTTCGCGGTAGGGCAGTGTTCTCTGGGATCTGTGCTGGTGGCCCAAGGAGAACGCGGCGTCTGCGCCATTCTCCTCGGCGATGAGCCCGAAGCTGTCATCCGGGAGCTGGCCGAGCGGTTCCCCCGGACCGAGCTCGTCCGCCGCGATGCGGATCTCACTGAGTTGGTCTCCCAGGTGGTCGGCCTGGTTGAGACTCCGGCGCGGCCGCTCGATCTGCTGCTCGACCTCCGGGGCACCACCTTCCAGCAGCGCGTCTGGCAGGCGCTGCGGGAAATTCCGGCTGGGACCACAGCGACCTACACGGAAGTGGCCAGCCGGATCGGGGCCCCGAGGGCCGTGCGAGCAGTGGCCCACGCCTGTGCCGTCAATGCCCTCGCAGTTGCGGTCCCCTGTCATCGGGTAGTTCGGAGCGACGGAGCTCTTTCGGGGTACCGGTGGGGAGTTGAGCGCAAGCGGCGGCTGCTGGAGTCGGAGGCCCGCTCATGAGCGCACCGGCCCGTGTCGCGGCACCACCTGCCGCCGACACCACTGTAGCAACCCGCCTCGAGCGGTTCGATTGGCCCCAGGCAGGTCGGGATCTCGACCAACAAGGGAATGCGGTGCTGACCGGCTTGATCTCACCGGACGAGTGCCAGGACCTCGCGGGCCTCTACGACGGGGAGCACGGCTTTCGGACTCGGGTGACAATGGCGCGGCACGGCTTTGGGCGGGGGGAGTACAAATATTTCGACTATCCGCTGCCGTCTCTGATCGCCCAGCTTCGACCGGCGCTCTACCCGCGGCTCGTCGGGGTCGCCAACCGGTGGAACGAAGCCATGGGATCGGTGGAACGGTATCCCGACGAGCACGCCGGGTTTCTTGGCCGCTGCCACGCCGCGGGGCAGCGGAGGCCGACCCCGCTGTTACTCCGATACGGGCCGGACGACTACAACTGCCTGCATCAGGACGTCTACGGGGAGCTTGTGTTCCCACTGCAGGTAGCAATCCTGCTGTCCGAGCCGGGCCGGGACTTCACCGGGGGAGAGTTCGTCATGACCGAACAGCGGCCGCGGATGCAGTCGCGGGCGGAGGTGGTGCCGCTCCGACAGGGAGACGCGGTGGTGTTCACCGTGCGCCAGCGGCCGGTCCAGGGAACGCGGGGAGTATATCGGGTGAATCTCCGGCACGGTGTCAGCCGGATCCGCTCAGGCCGACGCTACACTGCCGGCATCATCTTTCACGACGCGGCCTGAGGCCGCTGCGCCTGAAGAACTGCCTCGGAGACACGCGAGGCAGCGGCGCGCTGGAGCAGCAGATCCCGCTCCCGAGCGTTCCGGGTGAGTGCGGCCGCACGCTCGAACTCGGCTTTGGCCTCTTCGAGCCGCCCCAGTTTGGAGAGCAGATCGGCCCGCACTGCCGGAAGCAGGTGATAGCCTTCGAGCGTCCGCTCGGACACCAGGCTGTCGGCGAGCTCGAGTCCCGCCGCAGGGCCATATGCCATCCCAAGCGCAACCGCACGATTCAACTCTACCACCGGCGATGGCGTGAGCCGCGCCAGCTCAGCATAGAGGGAGGCAATCCGGCTCCAATCGGTGTCCTCCTGAACCCGCGCCCGCGCGTGACACGCCGCAATCGCGCCCTGCAGGGCGTAGGGCCCCTGAGCACCACCCAGGGCCTCCGCCCGCTCGAGTGCCGCCAGCCCCCGGCGAATGAGCAGCTGGTCCCATCGCGAGCGATCCTGATCCAGCAGTAGAATCGGCTCGCCCGATGGGCCAACCCGGGCGCGCAAACGCGACGCCTGGATTTCCATCAGCGCCACCAGCCCATGCACCTCGGCCTCCTGGGGAGCGAGCTCCGCCAGGATCCGGCCCAGGCGGAGCGCCTCCTCGCACAGCTGGGGCCGTATCCAGTCGTCCCCCGCCGTGGCCGAGTAACCCTCGTTGAACACCAGGTAAAGCACACCCAGGACGGAGGACAGGCGGGACTGGAGCTCGGCTCCGCGGGGCACTTCGAACGGAATCTGCGCGTCGGTCAGCGTCCGCTTGGCCCGCACAATTCGCTGCGCGATCGTGGGCTCGGGAGCCAGGAAGGCTCGTGCAATCTCCGCGGTGGTGAGGCCGCCTACCAGGCGCAGCGTCAGGGCCACCCGTGCCTCGGTTGAGAGCACCGGATGGCAAGCCATGAACATGAGACGGAGAAGGTCGTCTCCGATGTCGTCATCGATCGCCGCGTCCAGATCGGGCAGCGCCGCCTCCTGTCGCAGCTCCATCTCATGCCCGACCTGCACGTGCTTGCGATCCAGCATCTTGCCGCGGCGCAGCTGGTCGATGGCGCGGTGCTTGGCCGTAGCCATGAGCCACGCCCCGGGCTTGTCCGGTACGCCTGACTCGGGCCATCGCTCCAGGGCGGCGACCAGAGCATCCTGGGCCAGATCCTCGGCCAGGCCCACGTCTCCAACCAGCCGGGTCAGGGCTGCAATCAGCTTGGCTGACTCGATCCGCCAGACTGCGTCGATCGTTCGGTGGGTTTCGGCAGTAGTCACGGGTACGAATCAACAGGCTTTACCTCGCGATGCAAGACGAGTGTCACCGGGTCGACCCCGACAGGACTCGCGTCTTACGCGGCCCAGCGGCAGATTCGACGCTCACTTGGCCGTCGAGACCCCCATGCGACTTTGCCTCACCCTCGCCACGGCAGCTGGACTTCTCTGGTCGTCACCCGGCCAGGCCCAACGCCGCACCGGGACTTCCGGTGCCCCAGGCTGGGCGGCATACACCAGAGTCCTCGATGCGTTTGCTGCGGAGGACAGCGTGGTAGGCGCGAGTGCCGTGTACCTGCGCAATGGAACGATTGCGGCGCATCACGAGTACGGCTGGTCGGACCGGGCCCGTCGGGAGCGGGTCGAGGAGCGAACCATCTTTCACTGGGCGTCGATAACGAAGACGCTCACCGCCATTGCCATCATGCAGCTGCGGGACCGGGGCAAACTCTCGCTCGATGACAAGATCACTCGCTATGTCCCCGAGCTACGACAGGTACACGACCCCTTCGGGTCGGTCGACGACATCACTATCCGCATGCTGCTCTCCCACTCATCCGGATTTCAGGACCCAACCTGGCCGTATAAGAAGGGGCTGCCCTGGGAACCGTTCGAGCCGACCCGCTGGGAGCAGCTGGTGGCGATGATGCCGTACCAGGAGATCCTGTTCCGCCCCGGCTCCCGTTTCGGCTACAGCAACCCGGCATTCATTTATCTCGGCCGCGTCATCGAGCAGCTCAGCGGCGATCCCTATCAGAGTTATGTCCAGAAGAATATCTGGACTCCCCTGGGGCTCACGTCGAGCTACTTCGGCTCTACTCCGTATCACCTGGTCCGCTGGCGCTCCAATAACTACACCGTACGGCGCGATAGCTCAGCGGGCCTCCTGCTGGTGGCCAACGGCAAAGACTTCGATCCCG
>Ga0307410_10000058_pt1 | contig 39706 bp, 42 predicted proteins | sample 322Ometagenome_3_FD_203707 | JGI IMG/M metagenome (GOLD analysis project Ga0307410, IMG submission 203707) | Maize rhizosphere microbial communities from greenhouse at UC Davis, California, United States - 322HYB-O-3 | ecosystem: Host-associated > Plants > Roots > Rhizosphere > Soil | place... | reverse complement strand
GCTAAAGTCGACAATAATCCCATGAAAATAGAACCTGTGTAAAGATTTCCGATTAAAGAAGAAGCTAATTCAGCAGGCTGTAATTTCTCGGTTACAAACTTTTTGTATTCGTCTGATTTTCCAACTTCTTTAATCTTATTCTGATAATCTGCAGGTGCTATGTCATCAGCAATAATTTTATCAGAATGATCTAAAGCATAAATTTCTGATAACATTCGGCGTCCCTGAAAAGAATATGGCAAGTGCATTATAATGCTGTTCCAGGTATTGTATAAAGTTTCGGTTGTGTTTTTTAGTTTTTTGAATGAAAAGTAAGCATTACGTGTACGATCCATATAGCATTGATTTGAATATTGACCGTCAAAAACCGGTTGATCTTTGTGGATTTCGATTTCAGTTTCTAAATTATCAAACCACGGATCGTTGTTTTCATTTTTTGTAATCACCTCTTTCGAGATAGTTCTGTAAGGTTTAAAAAAGTCAAAAACACCTTTTGTGCTCGTGGTCCAATTTTCATCAAAAGCAATAATTTTTGGGTTTGAAGTCACTAACATTGCCAAAGCTCCTGCGCCCTGTGTGTATTCTCCTGTAGAATTTAAATCGTATTTTGCAAAATCGGTAGTGACAACAATTGCTTTTTTAGTCGGGTTTAATCTTACAAAATCAATGCAATTTTGTAAAGCATCAACACCACCAATGCAGGCAAAAGTAAAATCAACAACATCACATTCTGCCAAAGTATCTTCTCCGAATTTCTGTTCCATTAAACTAATCAGATAAGAACTGATTGGTTTTGAACCGTCGATGCCGCTTTCGGTACCAACATAAATTCGGCTTATTTCGTTTAGGTTGATTTTATTCTCAATCAAAAGTTTGGTTAAAGCATTTGCTCCAAAAACCACTGCATCCTGATGGACGTCTGGCAAAGTCATTTTTAGTAATCCAAGACCTTTTTCTAATTTTTCCGGTTCAATATTTCTGGCATTCGCCAAAGTTTTTATGGGTAAATGTATGTTTGCTACATCAAATGAAATAGCATCAATTCCTGTTTTCATTCTTAAATTTTTGAGCCGATAAAGGTAAAACTATGCGACGGACTGACAATTTTTTAACCTTATAAAATTACGATTTAGAGCAACTTTTGAAGAAAATAAATTAAAACTTTACTTAAAATAATAATTTGATAAACATTTAAGCTCTGAAGATCGATGGAGAATTATGTCGATAGCATCTTAAAAATAAGTAATTAAAAAATTCTATACCAAAATTATTTGAATATTCAATGAAATTTATAAGTAAAACTACGTATACGTAGTCTATTTTAAAATCATTATAAATAACAACGAAATGGTTGTAGTTCTTTTGTAATTGAGTTATTTTTGTCTAATTTTTTAAAACAAACTACTTAAACACTTATGGCACAATCTGCACAGTTGAATGCTTCCATCTTAAAGAAAGTGGCTATGGCTCTTTCGGGAATATTCTTAATCACGTTTTTAGCGCTGCATGTTACCTTAAATTTCATTTCTATTTTTGGTGAAGATGTTTTTAACAAAGCTTCACACTTTATGGGTTACAATCCGCTAATTCAATATGTAATGCAACCTATTTTAGCATTTGGGGTAATTTTCCATTTTGTTATGGGATTTGTACTTACTGCTCAAAATAGAGCTGCTAGACCAATTGCTTATGCAAATTACAACGGAGCTGCAAATGCTTCATGGAGTTCCAGAAATATGATTATTTCAGGATTGGTTATTTTGGCTTTCTTAGGATTGCATTTTTATGATTTTTGGTTTCCTGAAGTTGCTTATAAATATGTAGCAGGGACGGCACCTGATGCAACAAGATATTATGGAGAATTAATTCATAAATTTCACAGCCCGGTTCGTACCGGAATCTATTGTGTGTCTTTTGTTTTACTAGGATTTCACCTTTGGCACGGATTCGGTTCATCTCTTCAGTCAATGGGGATGCACAACAAATACTCAAGATTTTTATCAAAAATAGGTTACGGGTTCGCAGTTGTAGTTCCGGCCGCATTTGTAATTATCGCATTATTTCATCATTTCAATAATTAATATCAATTATAATGGCATTAGATTCAAAAATTCCAAATGGTCCTATAGCGGACAAATGGACAAATTATAAAGATCATATTAATTTAGTAAACCCTGCTAACAAACGTAATTTAGATATTATTGTTGTTGGTACAGGTTTAGCCGGAGGATCGGCTGCGGCTACTTTGGCAGAGTTAGGATATAACGTAAAAGCATTTTGCTTTCAGGATTCACCTCGTCGTGCGCACTCAATTGCAGCACAAGGGGGAATCAATGCGGCAAAAAATTATAAAGGAGACGGTGACTCTGTTTACAGATTGTTTTACGATACTGTAAAAGGGGGTGACTACCGTGCACGTGAGGCAAACGTTCACCGTTTAGCCGAAGTTTCTGCAAATATTATTGACCAGTGTGTGGCTCAAGGAGTGCCATTGGCTCGTGAATATGGAGGACTTTTGGATAACCGTTCTTTTGGGGGAACTTTGGTTTCCCGTACATTTTATGCGCAAGGTCAAACGGGACAGCAATTATTGTTAGGAGCTTATTCTGCAATGAACCGTCAGATTGGCCGTGGAAAAATCAAAATGTACAACCGTCACGAAATGCTGGATTTAGTAATCGTAAACGGAAAAGCAAGAGGTATTATCGCTCGTAACTTAATCACAGGAGAAATAGAAAGACATTCTGCTCACGCAGTAGTAATTGGTTCTGGAGGATACGGAAACGTATTTTTCCTTTCAACAAATGCTATGGGAAGTAACGCAACAGCAGCTTGGAAAATTCATAAAAAAGGAGCATTTTTCGCAAATCCTTGCTACACACAAATTCACCCGACTTGTATTCCGGTTTCAGGAGATCACCAGTCTAAACTGACTTTGATGTCTGAATCTTTGCGTAACGATGGTCGTATTTGGGTCCCTGCAAAATTAGAAGATGCTCAGGCAATTCGCGAAGGAAAGAAAAAAGCAACCGATTTATCTGAAGAAGAAAGAGATTATTTCTTAGAAAGAAGATATCCTGCTTTTGGTAACTTAGTTCCTCGTGACGTTGCATCCCGTGCAGCAAAAGAGAGATGTGATGCCGGTTTTGGAGTTAACAAAACGGGTGAAGCAGTTTACTTGGATTTCGCAGCAGCAATCAAACGTTACGGAACTGAAGAAGCTTACGTAAAAGGTTTGGATGCTAATGATGCCGCTTTGGTAACTAAATTAGGAACTGCAATCGTAAAAAGTAAATACGGAAACTTATTCCAAATGTACTTGAAAATTGTTGACGAGGATCCTTATGTAACACCAATGATGATTTACCCAGCAGTTCACTACACAATGGGTGGAACATGGGTTGATTATAACTTAATGACAACAATTCCGGGATGTTTCTCAATTGGAGAATCTAACTTCTCTGATCACGGAGCAAACAGACTTGGAGCTTCTGCCTTGATGCAAGGTTTAGCTGATGGATATTTCGTATTGCCTTACACAATCGGAGATTATTTGGCTCCGGATATTAAGATGGGAGAAATTTCTACAGACTTACCGGAATTCGTTGAAGCTGAGAAAAATGTAAAAGATCAAATCGATAGATTTATCAATAATAACGGTAAACATTCTGTAGATTATTTCCACAAAAAACTTGGAAAAATCATGTGGGATAAAGTAGGTATGGCTCGTAATGCTAAAGGTTTGACTGAAGCTATCGAAGAAATTGCCGCTTTACGTGAAGAGTTTTATAAAGATGTAAAAGTTCCTGGAAGCGCGAACGGATTTAATCAGGAATTAGAAAAAGCAACCCGTGTTGCCGATTTCTTAGAATTAGGAGAATTGTTTGCGAAAGATGCCTTACACCGTAACGAATCTTGTGGAGGTCACTTCCGTGAGGAATACCAGACAGAAGAAGGAGAAGCACTTCGTGATGATGAAAACTTTGCATACGTTGCAGCTTGGGAATACAAAGGGAAACCAAGTGACGCCGTATTACACAAAGAACCTCTTAATTACGAAAACATTAAATTAGTTCAAAGAAGCTATAAATAGTATTTGAAAAAGTCCTGATACTTATTTCGTAATACTTAAAACTTATACAAAATGAAACTTACATTAAAAATATGGCGTCAAAAAAACGCACAAGATAAAGGAGGGATTGTAGAATATCCTATTGATGGCATTGAACCAGATATGTCTTTCCTTGAAATGCTTGATGTTCTTAACGAACAATTAATCAACAAAGGAGATGAGCCGATAGCATTTGATCACGATTGTCGTGAAGGAATCTGCGGAATGTGTTCATTATTCATCAACGGTGAAGCACACGGGCCAGACAGAGGTGTTACAACTTGTCAGTTACACATGCGTATGTTTAAAGATGGAGATACGATTTTTATCGAACCATTTAGAGCAAAAGCTTTCCCTGTAATCAAAGATTTAGTTGTTGACAGAAGTTCATTTGACAGAATCCAGCATGCAGGAGGATTTATCTCTGTAAATACTTCAGGAAATACAATTGACGCGAACACTATTCCAGTTCCAAAAGACGATGCAGATAAATCATTTGATGCTGCAGCTTGTATTGGTTGCGGAGCATGTGTTGCGACTTGCAAAAACTCTTCGGCAATGTTATTCGTGGCTGCAAAAGTTTCTCAATATGCATTATTGCCTCAAGGTAGAGTTGAAGCAACTGACCGTGTTTTAAACATGGTTCATCAAATGGATTTGGAAGGTTTTGGTAACTGTACAAATACAGGAGCTTGTGAAGTGGAATGTCCTAAAGGAATTTCTCTTGAAAATATCGCACGTATGAACCGTGAATATTTAGCTGCAAGTTTGAAAGGATAATATAATCCAGTTTATATATTAGAAAAACGCATTCATTAAGTTGAATGCGTTTTTTTTTTTTTTTTTTTTCTTTCATGTCAGCTTTTTTAAAGTAAAACAATCAAACGCAGAGCTTTAATAATTTGTAATATGAAATCTTTTTATTTATGTGTTTTTTAAATTTGATATAAAATAATTTATAACATTAGCCATAAGATGTTTGGTAATTATTTGAAAAACAAGTGCTTTTTGAAATAGGAATCGAAAAGTTCTAAAAGATTCTAAAAATCACAAAGAAAAGAAAATATTGACGTTTTTTAAAGTAAACCTGATTTTGTTTCAGTGAAATAATATGAAATGTTTATTTTTGTAAGTACTAAATGAATTGGCATGAGTATTGAAAATGAAGTTTTAAATTATAGCAAAGAAGAGCGTAAAAATCATATTCTAAAAGAAATAAATCTGCATACACGTGTAAGTTTTGAAACTCTTTCAGCTAAACTTGGCGTTTCAGAAGATACTGTGCGCCGGGACATAAATGAACTTGATGCAGAATCCCTTATAATAAAAGTAAAAGGTGGCGCTATGACCAAGGGATATCATTATTCATCCTCTAATCAGACATATGCCGTCGAAGCAAAACAGGTTATTGCACAAAAGGCTGTAAGTCTTCTTCATGACGGAATGGTTATAATTGTTGATGGAGGTACTACAATCAGAGAGTTTATCCGATTAATTCCAAATGATTTAAATCTTACCGTTTTTACGATTACAGCTTTGTCTGCTGTACAGCTTTTGGACAAACCGAACATTAAAACCATTATGATTGGAGGCAGTATCTCTTCGTATAGCCAAATGTGTGTCAGTGGTGAAGTATTCCATCAATTAGCAAATATTAAAGCAGATCTTTTAGTGTTAGGTACAAATGCCCTGGATGTAAACGGTGGTTATTCGGATTCTGACTGGGAAACCGTACAGGTAAAAAAGGCTATGATTCAGGCTACCAGAAAAACTTCGATTTTAACTATTTCTGAAAAACTGAATACTGTTTTAAAAATGAAAATTGCCGATCTCTCAGCGATTGATTATATAATTACAGAACTGAGTCCGGACAGTAAAGAATTAGAGCCGTATAGAAAGTCAGATTTGGTTCTTATTTAATGCAGTTTTATTGTCTAATATAATTTTTCAAACATGAAAATTGCCTTAATACAATCCGATCTGGAATGGGAAAACCCTTCAGCAAACAGAAATAATTTTGAGTCTAAAATCAATACCGTAATTGACGACGTTGAGATAATTGTTCTTCCTGAAATGTTTTCTACCGGTTTTACGATGAATGCTTCAGCTGTAGCCGAAACAATGCAGGGCGAAACTGTTAATTGGATGCAATCATTGGCGAAACAAAGAAATTGCGCCATAACAGGCAGTTTGATTATTGTAGAAAAGAATCAATATTATAATAGAATGTTATTTGTTTTTCCTGACGGAGAAATTAAACATTATGACAAAAGGCATTTGTTTTCATTGGCAGGTGAACATAAGTTTTACAGCAGCGGAACTGAAAAAGTCATTGTAGAATACTTAGGCTGGAAAATCTGTCTGCAAATTTGTTATGATTTAAGATTTCCGGTTTTTGCAAGAAATGTCGAAAATTATGATTTGCTTTTGTATGTGGCCAATTGGCCTAAAGTCCGAACAAATGCCTGGGATGCATTGCTCAAAGCGCGTGCGATAGAAAACCTGAGCTATGCTGTTGGTGTAAACAGAATTGGACTGGATATTCATAATTACGAACATACAGGTCACTCTCAGGCTGTTGATTTCTTAGGAAATTATATCCTTGAACCACAAGAAACAGAAGGCGTTTTTGTAGTTGACTTAGATAAAAACGCAATGTTGGAAACCAGAAAAAAACTGGATTTCTTAAGTGATAAAGATAATTTTGAAATTAGGATCTAGAAAGCTTTCCGTTTTTTTTCTTCTTCTTTTTTCTTTTTATCATCTCTCTTTTTTTCTACTTCGGGACTAAAAGGAATACTTAAGTCTACGGTTTCATTACGATCCCAATTTGCCCGCACATCGTATTCTTCCTGATAATAGAATACTTCCTCTGCATATGTTTTATTTAAGAAGCTCCCTGTATCGTACAATTTGTTTTTATTGTCATCGTATATAACACGAATTGTAAATGATTCGGGCTGTACCAGATTAAATTCGATCGTGGTTTTTTCTTCAGAATAAGCACTTGCAAGAACCTGATCTCCTTTTTTGTTGGTTAATTCAATAATAATCGGAAAACGTTTTACATTTTTTAAATTCAAAACTAAATTTCCATAATCAGCCAATTCTTTGGTGGTTAACTTGTATGATAAAGTGTCGTTTGTCTTTTCGTAAAAATCAGTTAAAGCGCCAGGTAAAAATGTAATATTATATTTCTCAGAAGGTTCTTTTTTAAAATCAACATACAGTTTCTGGTCAAATTCATCATATTCTGTAGTATACTCAACAGCAGCAGAATCTTTATTGACCAATCTGATCTTAGATTTGTCAAATTTCACCAATGGAGTTTCAGTATCTAATGTAAATCGATCTCTAAAATTAATAACACCATTCTGAACAGCTTTTATGTTTAAGGTGTCTTTTTTCTGATCTTTGACCCTAAAAGTAAATTTCTTGCTGTAATTATCTTTGTTAACTTCAAGAGATAATGAATCAGATTTTAATGGTTTATACCAGATCTGAAGTGAATCTTTTTTAGGAAATTGTGTTACAATGGTTTCTAATATTTCATTATTGTTTTTAAGGACAATCTTTGGTAAAGAATTTTTAAAATTCTGTTTACCTTCATACGGCAGAAGTAATCTGTTTCCCGAGGCCTGAATTGGCTTGAAAGTCTTTAGCGGAAGCGTTTCCTTAAAAAGTTCCAGCTCATAAACAGTATCCGACGGAACGGTTATGTAATTTTTTAGAAACCCAATCTTGTCATCTTTAGGATTATACTTATTGTTGCTTCCTTTGTCTTTTAAGGCAATCATAAGATACTTTCCTGCTTTTAAATTTTCAAATTTAAAAGTCCTCATACTATCCAGTGTATTGGTAATATATCTTGGATTTTCTTTATAAATCATAGAGTCCTTAAACTTATCATTTACTTCATAAAGCATTACAGATACAAAATTGTCTACATTTTTTTCATAAGCATCTTTTATTTTTCCATTAAGTGTAAGGGAGTCAATGTATGATCCGGTAGAAAAAATGTATTTGAACTGATTTAGCGCATTTCCTTCATTATTGTCTGTAATACTTTGCCCAAAATTAAAACTGTACGTTGTGTTGGGCTGTAAAGTATCTTTAATTTGAATCTTTATAAATTTGCTGACATTTGTAGGTGTTATCAACGGCTCATATTTCATTGGAGGCGAAATAATAAGTTGTTTGTTGATGTTTTTGAGTTTTACATATTCATCAAAATACAAAGTAATTTCATTTCCTTTAAAATCAGTACTTAAGTTTTTTGGAGTACTTGATACTAAAACCGGAGCCAATGTGTCTTTTAATCCTCCGGTAATGCTGCCTCTTTTGGCACATCCGAACATTAAAAATACCAGTAAAAATGAAATATATTTGAAGTTGTTTTTCAACATAACAGTTTTGAATTTGATTGCACAAAATAACGATTATATTTGCTTTAATTGAAATTTTTTATCCATTTATTAGGATTTTAGAATTACTGATAAATGCTTTTTCAATTTTGAATCCATCCTTTTGATATAATTTCTTATTTTTGATTTTAAATATAATTTCCCCGGTTTTGTTAAAAACATTTTATTTGGTATTGCTGACTTTTCTGCTGGTTTCCTGTGGTAAGAGCGAACAGCCTAAAATCTCTTTTTATTATTGGAAAACAATACTCAAATTCTCCAAAAGCGAAAACGAAATCCTAACGGAAAATGCTGTTCAAAAATTATATGTAAGATATTTTGATATAGGATTGCAGGCAAACACCAAAGAACCAATTCCGATTAGTCCAATCCGGTTTCACGAAAATGTTAGTAAATTCAATATTGTTCCGGTCATTTTTATCCAGAACAAAGTAATGTTGCAGTCTGGCTTAGATATCGAAGATCTGGCAAAAAAAACAATTCATTTTGTAGATCAGATAAATAAAAAAAACAAAATTGAATGCAAAGAAATTCAGATAGACTGTGACTGGACGTTAACCAGTAAAGACAATTACCTCAAATTTATAGAACGGTTTAAAAAACTTTCACGCAAAAAATTATCAGCAACCATTCGTTTACATCAGGTAAAATATTTCAAAAAAACAAAGATTCCCAATGTAGATTCGGGAGTTTTGATGTATTATAACATGGGAGCAATAGCAGCAGATTCTTTAAATTCAATTTATGACCAGAAAGTGGCAGCAAAATATTTAAAAAGCTTAAAAAAATATCCATTGCATCTGGATGTTGCATTGCCAATATATTCTTGGGGAGTTCATATTAGAAATAAGAAAGTGATAGGATTACGATCCAAGTTATATATAAGTGAACTTAAAAGAGATGAAAATTTCGAGCAGATAAGCGTGATGTTTTTTAAAGCAAAACACTCAAACTACAAAAACGGAGTGTTTTATGAGGAAAATGATTTGCTAAAAATAGAAGGCATTACTAAAGAAGATTTAAAACAAATGGCAAATGAACTGGATGAAAACCTGGCTCAGTCGCCGAAAGAAATTATATTTTACGATTTAGACCAATTCAATTTAAAAAACTATGAAAAGAATATTTTTGAACAAGTTGTTTCTTGCTTTTAGTACATTATTACTTTTTGTATATGGAATAATTTATGCTTGTGGAGGAGGCGATGACTGGGATTTTTTTGGTTACAATTCTAATTTTACACCAGAAACTTTTGCTGACAAATCATATTCACCGCTTTTTTTATCGGGCGGAATTTTTTACGGAATTGGTTTTGATACAGAACACAATTCCCGTTTCAACGAAAATATAAAATCAGATTGGGAGATTTATCTCAAAGGAAAAGCAGATACGGCAACAATTCATTATTTTGTTATTGGTGATCAATCGCCAAAATATTATGAAGAGAGAGATAAAATTGCTGCCAATAAAACAGAAGTTGAACAGCTTCATATTTTTTTAAAAACTAAGAAAAATAATAATACCTCTTTAAAATGGGGCAAGAAAATTAGTTTAAAAGAAGAAAAAGTAAAAGCTTTTATTGAGTTCTTGTATTTGGCGCAAAAAATAGAAACAGTTTCTATAGGAGAAGATTACTGGAGTTATGATCCTGTTGTGGCCAAAACTTTTAATGACTCAAAAATGATTCAGTCTATTGAAAATGTATATAATATGACATCGGATCCATTTTTGAAGAATCGTTATTGGTTCCTTACAATGAAAGCTCGTTTTTATAGTAATGATAAGCAAAAAGCAATTTTGTTTTTTAATAAAACAGAAGCTTCCGTACCCAAAAACATTTTGTATTACCGTGCGCTTGCGTATGTAGCAGGAGTAAACTACCAGCAGAAAAAATATGCAATATCAAACTACCTCTATGCTCAGGTTTTTGACAAATGCCCTCAAATGAGAGTGGTAACCGCCTATAGTTTTCATCCAAAAAACGAAAGCGACTGGACAAAATCGCTCGCACTGGCAAAAAACAATGATGAGAAAGCTGCGCTTTGGGCGATACACGGATATTATAAAGATGAGAGACAGGCTATTGAGAAAATTTATGAACTGAATCCGAAGAGTGAACATTTAAATTATCTGGCAACGAGACTTGTTAATTCTCTGGAACAAAAAATTAATAATTCATTTCAGCAAAATCAGGGCGATAATCTTCCTGTAAAAGCACAGACAATTGCAGAAAACAGAACAGAAAATCAGACTAAAATCGATAAAAAAGCAGTCGATTTGATTGCGAAAATTTCGGCTGCAGGAAATACAGAAAAGCCGTATTTATGGGATATGGCACATGGATACCTGCAAACTTTAGAAGGCAATTTTGCTAATGCAGACAAGAATTTTGATAAAGCCGAAAAAACACTTCCAAAAACAGAATTGGCAACAAACCAGCTGCGCTTACTGCGTTTTGTAAATAACCTGAGCAAAATAGACAAGCTCACAGACTCTAATGTAAAAACCGTTTTGGCAGATTTGAACTGGCTGTATCAGGAACTTCCGAAAAATTATAAAGGAGAGGAATTTCGTTATCAAAATGCTGCACAATGGAGCAAGAATTATCTGGCAGTACTTTATAGAGCAAAATCAGATCCTGTGATGGCCGAATTGTTTGGTACTTCACCATATGGTTATTGGAACGCAGGAAACTCTTTTTATGACAATGAAAAGGATTTGTTGAATATGAAAGCATTTTTGTCCAAATCAAACAAAACAGAAATTGAGAAAATAGGCGCCGGAATCTATAATTTGAAATTAAAAGACATTAACAACTTTCAGGCAATTCAGGCTACTTTTAAAAACAAAATTCCGGAAGCAATTGCCTTTATACAGCAAACCGATTCTGTGCAGTATTATACTTTTTTGGGAAATCCGTTTAATGGTAACATCAAAGATTGTCACGATTGTGATCATGCAGCATATCAGAAGCGAAAATATTCTCAGATAGAATTCCTGACTACTATAAAAGACATGCAGGATAAACTGGCTCAAAAAGAAGACGTATATACCAATAGTTTGTTGCTTGGAAACGCATTCTATAATATCACTCATTTTGGAAACGGCAGAACATTTTATGAAATCAGTATTGTAGGTTATGGATCAAGTCCGTATTCGTTTAGAGATAAAATGCGGGAAATGATTACCAATTGCAATGTTTCAAAAATGTATTATCAGAAAGCATTTGAGGCTGCCACAACCAAAGAACAAAAAGCAAAATGTATCTATTTGATGGCAAAGTGCGAAAGAAATGAGTATTATAATAAGAAATACAATAACATCAAAAGGTATTGGGAGATTGAAGACGATAAAATAAATTTCATTGCCTGGAATGGTTTTAAAACATTAAAAAAAGAGTATTCAGATACAAAATACTATCAGGACGTAATAGCAGAATGTGGTTACTTTAATACATATGTAAACCAATAAAAGGATTTAATACTTGAATGAAATGGTAAATAAAATTGAACATATAGGGATTGCAGTAAAAAATATACAGGACGCTAACATTTTGTTTGAAAAACTATTGGGTGTAGCATCCTATAAATCAGAAGAAGTGATAAGTGAGGGTGTTTTGACATCATTTTTTCAAACTGGAGAAAGTAAAATTGAGCTTTTGATGGCAACAAATCCCGAAAGCCCGATTGCAAAATTTCTGGAGAAAAAAGGAGAAGGAATTCATCACATTGCTTTTGATGTTGAAGATATTTATGCAGAAATGGAACGTTTGAAAAAAGAAGGTTTCGTATTAATAAACGAAGTTCCGAAGAAAGGGGCTGATAATAAACTGGTAGTTTTCCTGCATCCAAAGAACACAAATGGTGTTTTGATAGAGCTTTGCCAGGAAATTAAATAAAAAAACATTTTTTTTTCTTATAAATAAGCTGTTGAAAATCAATTGAGTTTTGAAAAATGGCAATAGATATTTGAAATTAAATACAAATCAGAGCTTAAAATATTTGGAGTGAACAAAAAATAGTAGTAATATTGCATCCTCAAACCGGTCCTATAGCTCAGCTGGTTAGAGCACCTGACTCATAATCAGGTGGTCCCTGGTTCGAGCCCAGGTGGGACCACAAAAAGCTTCATAGAAATTATGAAGCTTTTTTTTATGGAGTAAACCCAGCATTAATGCGTCTTTTGAAAAATGGATGATTTCAAACAATCAATTTTTTTATAAAAGTTGAGGGTTACAACTCGGGGCGCAATCTCATTTTACGAGGAGCGCAATTTTTAAGTTCTGAAAGTATGCTAATTAATTTAAAATCAATTAGCTATGAAAAAAGAAAACTTCACAATTTTGTTTGTCTTAAAAAAAGTTAGACTAAACAATAAAGGGCAATGTCCAATCAATGTACGGCTCACTTATAGGGGTGTACGTAAAGAAAATGCAACAGGTTATTTTGTAGATCCAAAAAAATGGGATGCAAGTCGACAAGTTATAAACTCAAAATCATCTGATGCTATTAATAATAATGCACAGTTAGAATTAATTAAACAAAAGATCAAAAACTCTTACTTATCACTTCTCTTAGACAATGAAGATTTTGATGCTAATGATATATATTTAAAATATCTGGGCAAACCTCTAAAAGAAAAGGAATTCGTTATTGTTTACTTTCAAAAGTACTTAGATAAGATTCATAGACTAATAGGTAAAGATTTTCAATTGGCAACTTGGAAAAAATACAACTATGTAAACGTTCAAGTTATGGGGTTTATTAAATGGAAGTATAAAAAGAAGGACTTTCCCTTAGAACAGATTACATTGCAGTTTTTAAATGAATTTGAGTATTATCTCAAAACTGAACAGGATCAAGGTCAATCTACTATTAATAAAGCAATACAGAGGTTTCGTAAATTAATTAAGATTGCGGTAGCTGAAGATGTTTTAAACAAAGACCCTTTTGTTCTTTATAAGCCTAAGAAAGTAAAAAAAGATGTAGTTTTTCTGACCACTGCTGAATTAAAGTTAGTTGAAGAAACTTCAATATCTCAGCCAAGATTACAACTTACCAGAGACTTATTTGTCTTTTGTTGTTATACAGGATTAGCATACAATGAAATGACGAATCTTGAAAAAAAGCATATTCAAATCGGATTCGATGATATTAATTGGATTCAAATGACAAGAGAAAAAACGCAACGCCAAATATCTATCCCAATCCTTCCAAGGGCACAAGAAATTATTGATAAATATACTACCGATGTTAATTGCATATTTCCATCTATAAGCAATCAGAAGTTCAATTCTTATCTAAAGGAAATAGCTGATATAGCAGGGATTCAAAAAAGATTAACTCATCACACAGCAAGAAAAACATTTGCTTCTACAGTTTTGCTTTTTAATAGCGTTCCGATGGAAATAGTTTCAGAATTGTTAGGTCATTCAAACATGATGATTACTCAGGAAAGTTATGGTAAAGTAGTTCAAAGAAAAGTAAGTGATGAAATGAAAAAGCTAAAGAATAAAATTGGATAAAAATTTAGAAAATGAGTTTAAAAGTTTTAGACTCATTTTTTCTCTAAAAGACTGATTCCTTTAAAAATTTGATTTATGTCTAATTCGAGAGCAAAACAAAATCTTAATAATAAATCAACAGTCATTCTTTGTTCATTTCTAAAAACTCTTCTAACAGTAGTTTCAGAACATAATGCAACTCTGGCAAACTCAGATTTGTTTCCATCAAATTTTGCAAGGAACTCTTTATATATCCTCTTTACTAATTCAACTTCTATTTGCTCTAGATGCTTCTGCATTGAACAAAGAAAACAAACACACAAATTAAAATACTTTTCAGCACTCGACTTATAAGTCGAAAATTAATTTAGATTTGCATAGTAGGGTTTATTCACAAATTAACAAAACAATAAAATAGATTATTATGAAACTTAAAAAAATTGCTCTTTTACTATTACTAAGTTTATTTCACGTTTTAACAAGTTGTAGTTCAGATAATAAAGAAAATTCTGAACAGACATTGACAGTTATCGGAAAATGGCATAACTATAAAAGAACAGAAAATGGTAAAACATACACTGATACTGGTGCTGATCCTATCAGTAATTTAAACTATGAATTTCAAACTAACGCCTGTATTATTACGGAGGAAGGTGAGAAAAAAAATTATATCTATAAAGTGGATGGTGACTATATTAAATTTTATAATCCAAAAACAGAAGCTTTAACGGGCTCAGAAAGAATTGTTACGTTAACTAAAAATGAATTAGTAGTTGTAAATCAATACAATAATAATGAATTAAAATATTTTAAAAGATTATAGTTTAAAAAAAATCAATAAACCTTTTATGGTATGAACGAAGTTTATCCAAGTATTTGACAATTTATTAATCATTATGTAAGCTAAAATGAAGAAAAAAATCAATATGTTTTTGATCATACTCCTATTTACAAACTTTTGCTTTTGTCAAACCAAAGAAGAAACTGTAGATTGGATTAGTCAGGAAATCAAAAGTCACAGCGGTTACAATAAAAATTATTCTGAATTCAGTAATTATTTTATAAGAGAAAATAATACAGTTATAATCAGACAAGATTTTGAAGTTGATAATGGAGAAATTAAATCCATCTCTGAATCAATAATACCTATCAAATCAATAACTTCAATTAAAGTAAGTCAATATCAGAATTCAGACACAACAAATCAGTATAACAATTCAATAGTCTTCGAACTCAATTGTAAATTCAAGTGCGTGAAAAATTCCTCTTTCAATGATGACGGCAAAACTAAAGAGGAGTTTACCTCCAATGAATTCTTTTTAAGAATCGACAATCAAGACATGACTTTGAAAAATAGAGTTCCAAAAGCTCTTTTGCATATAATAAAATTATGTGGCGGAAATGCAAAATTAGAATCAGTTAAAAAAGATATTTTTTAAAACTACTCCTAAATAACAGACTAAATCAATTTTCCACTTTAATAAAATTAATTCACATTGTTGTAAGCAGAAAAACATTCTAATCAAAATATGCATCTCCTTGAAAACTATCTAAGAACTGAACAAGAAACTTGAAAATATCATTTCGAGAATGTATATCTTGAAATTTATTTTTTTTCTAAAATTTTTTTCAAGTGAAAACGTGATATAACCTTACCTCATACCCTGACTCTTCTCAAATTTGGGATGCACCCTAGGGTTGATCGGTTGAATTGACTTTCTTACACTGATTCAGCCCTTGGAACTATTCATATTGTTTAATCTTAATAAATAAAAAACTATGGTTCAAGTTATAGGTTATGACTTAGTAGAAAAAGAAAACGGAGATGAATTCTTAATGTTAATTTTACAAGGAGGTATTGAAGCTGTGAAAAGTGAAACAACTGGTAAAATGTATTTTACAGCTCGCACTGTGAAAGTTCCTGCCACCTTTGATGAAGACACTTGTAAAAGTTTAATTGGAAGTCAATTTGATGGTACGATTATGAAAGTGCCGACTGATTCTTATGAATATACCATCAGAGAAACTGGAGAGGTTGTTGAATTAAAGCATCGTTATGAATATGTAACAGATGCAGATGCAATTCTAAAAGAACAACTAATTAATAGTGAATTGGTTCACTAAAGAAAACAAAAAATATTAATGAGGTCTTCCTATTGGAAGGCCTTTTTTATGACTTTTTTTCAGGACGTAAAAAATGAATTTTAAACTTAAAAAAATACAATTATGAAATTACATAAAGCAGAAAGACATCAAGTTAAACTTAGAATTGGATTAAGTGGCCCCAGTGGTTATGGCAAATCTTACAGCTCATTATTATTAGCGTATGGAATTACAAATGATTGGAGCAAAATTGCTATCATAGATACTGAAAATAAATCAGCCAGTCTTTATTCACATTTAGGAGAATTTAATGTTTTGTCGTTAGAAGGATCATTTACGCCTGAACGCTACATACAAGCAATTAAATTATGTGAGGATTCAGGAATGGAAGTGATTATTGTTGATAGTATTAGTCACGAATGGCAAGGTAAAGGGGGCTGTTTAGAAATTCACGAACAATTGGGAGGGAGATTTCAAGATTGGGTAAGGGTTACTCCCCGACATAACGCATTCATTGACTCGATTATTCAAAGCAAATGCCATATTATAACAACTTCAAGAAGAAAAGTAGATTATAGCTTGGATAAAGATGGAGAGGGTAAAACCAAAGTTATGAAACTTGGTACTAAGGAAATAACTAGAGAAGGCTTTGAGTATGAGCTAACCGTCAATTTTGAACTTTTAAATGATAAACATTTAGTTTCTGCATCTAAAGACAGAACTGGATTATTTTCAGGAAAACCGGAATTTATAATTAACTCCAATACTGGAAAGAAATTAATTAACTGGTGTACTCAGGGAAAATCTGTAGAGAAAATAAAGCAAGAAATAAATTCTTGTGATTCTCTTGAGGGTTTAAAGCAAATTTACGCTGAGCATCCAACTTTAAGCACAGAACTATTTCCTATTGTAATGTCAAGAAAGGAAATTCTTGAAAATGCAACAGCCCAATTAATCGACAATAATGAAATTATTCAAAATTTAAATAATCAAACAAATGAATTTAGTATCTAATAATATAAATCATCAAATCATTGATGAAAAAGAAATTATCCAATTCCCTAGAAGAAATTTTATCGAAGCCAATACAATAGAAGTTTCTTTAGAACATCTAAAAAATGATTGCATTGTACCTGTATTTGCAAAGGATAACGAATGTACCATAAGTCATTATGACTTTATTAATAGCACTCTGGAAGTAGTAGAAGACGTCTTGAATTATCAAGGCGTTTTAAAGCCTGATATTAGAGCTTCTCATGTTATCAAGGGTAGAACTCCAAATGCAATTTTTAAGTCCGCAAAAGAACTTTTAGATGACGAGAAAACCATTTATTATGAAAGAGTAGCCTTTGTAATTGAGATACCTGAAATAAGTGAAGTCATTAATGGAAATCGACTGAATTTAACTATCGGCGGTGTACGCTCTCTCAATGAACAGAATCTTTTTAGTAAAAAATCTATGGAGAAATTCAAAATTTTCATTGGCTTTCAGAATAATGTATGTACAAATCTTTGTGTGTCATCCGATGGTCTAATTGACGACTTAAGAATTAGTTCTATTTTAGAATTAAAAGCAAAAATTTATGAGCTAATAAACACCTATAAAAAGAAAGAGCATCTTATGATTATGGGGCAGATGTTTAATTTTTCATTTACAGAAACTCAGTTTGCTCATTTAATAGGTAAGATGAAACTGTTTCCATATTTGAACAAAGAGGAGAAACAAAAGCTTTTTCCTTTGGCTATAAATGACACTCAGATAAATATTGTTATTAAAGACTATCACAATGACACTTACTTTTCTAAAGCAGAGGATGACACTATAAATTTGTGGAATGTATACAATCTAATGACAGAGGCTAATAAGAGTACTTACATTGACCATTCGTTAGAAAGGAATGTAAATGCATATGAATTTGTAAATCACCTTGCAAAAAGCCTTAAAAACAATGAGTCAAACTATTTCATCCATTAATATATTCATAGCTTTTATGTATGTAATAGGGCTTAAATACACATCTGAAAGCAGTCATAAAAATATTAAAAAATGACAAAAAAAGAGTTGGCAGAAGTCTTAAAACACAGTTCTCCAAGAGAAATTTATGTAATCACGCATTATAATTCACTAAAACGTCTGTTCTGTCCATTTTCAGTTCTCGTTTTAAAAGATATTGGAAACTTAAAAATAGGGCAGACTGTTTTAGTTGATGAAGTAAAAGTTACACATGAATTAAAAACAGTTTATATAATCCAAAATCAAGCTTATTTTTATAGCTATTTTAATATTCTTGCATGAAAACTAGATAGTTAAGCTGATTTTGCATAATCAAACTTTTGTGATGGTTTCTGACTATGCAAAAAGCTAAATCACTTATTAACTTTGCATTAATTGCATTAACTGCATTTAGGCATGTAAAATGCAGTTTTATTATTTATTTAAACTAAATTCGTCTTGTTCTTAAAATGAGAAAGAAAGCTATATCCATGACCGTCTAGATTGGATAGTAAATGCTTATAAATTTGAAGTTTTAGAACATTAGTTCTTTTACATTTTGTTTTTAAGTGTTCGCACTCTATTATCTTGTATTTAATTTTTTAAGTAACAATTTGAGTGTGGTTGTTTCATATTTATTTTATGAAATCAATAAAATTTTCTCAGGCAAGAGAAATGTACAAAACGATGCCTCCAAAAAAAATGTTATGGAGTGGTGTGGTAGAGAATTCTTTTGGACTTATTTTTGGTCCAAGTAAATCAGGAAAAACTATTTTTTGTGAAAACTTGGCTATATCATTAGCCATTGGAAGAAAAAACTATCTTGATTATCCTCTAGAAGGAGTTCCTAAAAAAGTCTTATTCATTAGTTTAGAAGAAAGTTTTGGAAATCGATTAGGAAGAAACATAAAACAGTTTGAAGCCCTTAATCAGGAGGAGCAAACGTTAATGGATGAAAACTATGACATTGAAGAGCTGGAATTTCCTCAATTTATTGTGACTAAAGAAAACTGGCTGAGCTTGCATGAAATCATTAGAAATTCCGGTGCTGAAGTTGTATTTATCGACAGTATCACTCGAATGAATCATGGTAAACTAGAAGATGGCAAAACAGCTGAGGAAATTATGAGTAGATTGAGATCTATATCTCAAGAATTAAACATAACTCTTTTCGCTATTCATCATACTCCAAAACTTTATGGTAGCCCAATAACTATGGACAGCATAAAAGGTAGTGCAGTTTTTGCTCAAGAATCTGACTTTGCTATAGGCGTTAATAGAACAGATACTAAACATAGATACATAAAAAATGTATTTTTTAGATACGAAAATGATGATGATGAATTTGTAAAAGAGTTTGCCATTAATCAGGATGCTTGGCTTGAACAATCTGACGATGTGGAAGAAGTTGAAATCCTTCGCAGAACAGATAGAAGACGAGCTGAAGACAAAAGAGACGTTGTTAAAAGCTTTTTTGACTCTAATCCTAATGTAAATTATTCTATTAAGGAAGTTGTTGAAATTCTGAAGCCTGAGGTAGGTTTACAAGACAGACAACTTAAAACTTATTTGTCTGAATTATCGAAAGCTAATAAGATTAATGGCTCTGAAAGAGGATACTATCGTTCTGTTAATTATAAATCTATTTCAGAAGGAGGTAATGTTGAGTAATTACATTATTTATAAAGCTGAAAACACATTTACTGGAGAAGTATATGTTGGTGCCACATCAAAGTCGTTATATGAAAGGAAAAATGATCATCTACACAAATCCAATAAAAGGTCTGATTTATGTTTTCATCAGGCAATCGGAACTTATGGTTCTGATTCTTTTATATGGACAGAAGTAGATTCTGCTAATTCTCTTAATGATTTAGCAGAAAAAGAAACTGACTACATATATATTTATGATAGTTTTGAAAATGGTTACAATTCCAACAGAGGAGGAGGTTTCAAAAAAACTGTTTATCAATATAGTATTGAAAGCGGTAAATTAATCAATTCCTATGATGATTTAGTTAGTGCAGGTAATGCAGTTAATGCAAACAAAAGAAGTATCAGTAATGCTTGTTTGCATATTAACAAAACTTGTAAAGGCTATTATTGGAGTTATTCAAGTACAATCGAATTTAATTCAAACTCTGATTTGAGAAAAAAAACAGTTAATCAAATTTCTTTAGATGGCGACTTGATAGCTTGCTACGAGTCTGTATCAGAAGCATCGAGAATGACAGGAATTTCAAAAACCTGTATAAGTAGATGTTGTAGAGGTGAAAGACAACAATCAGGTGGATTTCTTTGGAAATACATCTAAAATTAAGACGGTGTAAAAGCCGTCTTTTTTTTGTTATGGGAAAACGCTTTGAGACAACGCCGCCATTCCATTAAATAATGTTGTATTTACCTAATGTATGGTGAAGACGAAAATAATTGAGAATATCCAATTACGTCATATTTTAAGTTTTTAGTTACGTATGCATTTGATAGTACATTTAATCTAATAGTTTTTTGATAAAGTTCCTCCAAAGTGCTATCAGACAATGAGATAATATTATCTTTAATATGTTCTAGTGACAAATCTTTTGAGATAAGTTTTAAACATTTTTTTGTTTCTTCTTGCACATCTAAATAGTTGTCATATAAGATTTTATATTCTATAGATAAATTGACTATTAATTCGTATATCTCTTCAAATTTTCCAACAAGAAGTTGATGTCTACTATCTTTAGCAGTTTTAAAAATGGCAAAAATAGCTACAATCAAAGCTCCCGCAGTTGCAACAGTACCAAAAAAAACAGAAACATTACTATAGTCATTAAACCAAATGTCGATGCTTTAGGCGTTGGCTCCTTACTTACTAACCCGACAACTTTTACGATGGTATCCCTCTTTACTATTTCAATAGTGTCGTGTACTGTATTTCCTTTTATCATTTATTATATTGATTTTTAGCTTACCATTTACAGTTGTGGTGGTGAGTGTTATAATTATTTTATAAACATAAATAAAATAATGAAGCAACTATACATAAATAAAAAACATTTCAGCTCATCATACAATTTTGAATTTTACGCTTATTTAATGGGTGGTCGCGAAAAGTCTGATGAGAAGCAGTTCATTAACAGCAAGGAATAATGTACGTAATATGAACTAAAAATGAAAACTAATTGTTTTCTTGTGTATTTCTATTCAGTTTTTCTAGCTATCAATAAACCAAATGCAAATGATGTAGGGTCTTCTTTTGCACCGTTTCCTTGATGCATACCATAATCAACAACAACGTAATCTTTTGTAACCTCTATTAAAGATATATCAGCAGTAGACTGTGGAATGACAAATACAACTGGCTTATTAACAAAGTCTGGTAATTGGTCACCTATAATTGTCGTCATATCTTTAAAATAAAACTTCTTGTTAATTTCTACGTGTTTGCCGTTCTTAATATGGTTGTCAATTTGTAAATTATCTATCACATAAAAACTTTTGTCTAAAATGTTTCTTTTTTTAATTACATTAATTGTATCCTTTAATTGTAAAAGTCCCTTATTCGAAGCAATCATTGCTCTAGAAAATTGAACTTTACTGTTATCTAATTTTTTTAAAAAATTATCGTAGACATTAATTTTATTATCGTACTTCGATATTGTTGAGTCCAATACTGTAATCTTTTTATCATATTGGATAAGTTTAACGTCTAGTGAATCAGTCTTACTTTTAAATTCCTCGACAAAATTTTCATATTTGTCTAATCCAAAAAAGCCAGCAACAGCAATAACAATTACGCCAACTGATGAAATAAATTGAAGTTTATATTTTAATTCGTAATATCTGTCGTCGCTAATTCCATTTACGTTTATTTGATTGTTTTGTTTATTAATTTTTATCAAACTGATAAATGACATAATTACAAATAGGGTAATTACTGATAGAAAAATATAAATTATGGTCATCTTTAATTTATTAAAATTGTATTTATTGCTCCTGTTTTCCTTTAATCAGTTCTTTGATACTTGATTTCATTTCTTAAATGATTGCTATACAATCATCTTTTAATACGCCATTCGATTTATCATATATCATATTATCAATTTGATTTTGAAACGTCTGCTCATCTACTAGAGCATCTCCATTCCTATCTCTATGATTTAAATCTCTGAACTCAATTAATTTCTTTTATCCAATATTATATTTTTTGAAATTATTTATAACACGTTGAAGCTTATAGTAATGTTTGTCCTCAATTAGTATTGAGCTAATTTCAATTTGGTTACCAGTATTTTTTAATGCCCTAGCAAATTTTTGTAAAGTCGATTTATTAGCTGCCTCCCACAAATCATTACATGCAAATTTTAACTCTTGTAATCTTTTCCATAAATCAAGATATATTTCAAATTGTTTATCGTTGTATTTTTAAAGTGGTTGCTTTCAGTACATCGAGTTCAATTTTATATGCTTCTAGTTTTTTTCGAAATTGTGACTAACTTTTTGCTCATAACTTTTTGCTAAAATTTCAGATGCTTTATTTGTAAAAAACCATAAGACACCGCCAGAAACTGATATTGTTCCGATAAATCCAAAGATGATTTTCGCAATAGTATAATTATCCATTTTTTGATTTTAATGTTCCTCCAAATGTATGGTATTTTGTTGAAAACTATTCTACTGTAAGACTTATTAGAACAAATTAATATTAAAAAATATCTTACATTGGAGCAAACTTTAAAACTAACAATTATGGCTTTATCAGATTTTTTTCGAATCAATTTACCTTATGGTATAAAAAGGAATTCCAACAATGAATGGGTTGCATTTAATAGAGAATATAAACCACTTGGATGGACTGATTCATTTAATGATAATTTTTCACTTGATAGCGATGAAGTTAATCCTGACTATCCAATTTACACAAAATACAAAGCTATAACAGAAAAGAAATTAATAGAAATAGCTGGCTCGGAGGGCAAGTTGCACTATGATAAAGAAGGGAAAATTGACAGGGTTTATCTCTATGGAGATGATAACGTTCCTAGTAGAAACACTCAAACAAAGAAAGATTGGGATGACTATTTTGATAAAATTAAAAAACTAAGTAGGCTTATTGCTATCAGATAAAATTATGAAAGAATACATCGATATTACATACATTATTGTAGCATTTGTTTGTGGTTTAGTTCCAACACTCTTAACGCTTTGGTTGAACGAGAAAGTTAAAGGTAGTGTTAAGAACTCCTTTGATAAAAAGCTTGAAGAAGTAAAGAAAGAACATTCAAAAGAAATTTCTCAATTTCAATCAGAGTTAAATTATCTCAAGTCTAAAGAGAATTTTAAGTTTACAAAACTGCACGAAAAACGATTTGAAGGTTTAGCGGAAATTTACAGTTATTTATCACAATTATTAGAACTTTTACATATCTACAGTGTATCTATAAAGAATCAACAAAGTAATAATGAAGACAATATTGAAATTGCTAACGCTCAAAATAGTTTTATAAATACTTACGCTGAATCAACAAAATATATATCTCGAAATATGCTATTCTTTGATGATAAAACTGAAGTAATGCTTATAAATTATATGATACATTGTAGAGACTTTTTTAATACATATGACCAATATAAGTATATGCAAGAAATTAATAAAGAAGATAAACTAGGTTATATATTTAACTTTGAGTCAGAATATCAAAAATTGGAAAAATTAATATTTCCTCTCAAGAAAGAAATTGAAAAAGAGTTTCGTAAATTTTTAGGTGAATAAAATGTATAATTAGTTTTATGGAGGAAGAAATAATTTTTAAAGGGTTATGGTTCTTACCGAGTAATCCTGAGCGAAAATTAAATGGCGTGCTCACTTTTAAACCATTTGAGGCTCATAGTGAACTGGAACTATATGGACATATCGATTATTACTCAGAAAATAATGAATTTGAAATAATCCACGGAACAACATTTGACGATAAAATAATTACTTTGCATAAATGTATTGTAGTGTATTTTAGCGGTTTCTCAGATAAAGAGTCACCTGAAAATAAAAAGCCAAGTAAAATTTTAGTTAGTTTTATTTTTGGAGGTGTTCATTTTTTAAACAGTAGTGACTTATTTTTTAAAAATATTCAAGCAAATATATTCAATTTAGAACATTGGGTAAATATTGACGGTTTTTCAAGTATTAGCAATAGTTTGACAAGGGGGGGAGATGAAATAAGTAATTTTAATTACAATCGACCGAAATCTATTGAGTTTAAAATTGATGAGCAGTTTAATGGTGCAATAAATTTTAATTTGTCACCTAATTTTGATGATTTTTACACCAAACAATATCGCTTTACTCAGGATACATCATTAGAAATAACTTCAGTTGAACATATTCCGTTTTTAGAACTATTAGATAAAGTTTATATTTTTCAAAATTTTATTGTATCCTCCTTATTTGTAAATCTTTATCATTTTAATATTACGGTAAAGTCTGATAATTATATTTATGTCTCTAGAGTAATGGGAGATTTAAAAATTCCGATTCCCATAAAACTTTATATTGGTCATCAAAAAAACTTTCAGTCCAAAAAGCCTAAAAAACATTTTGATATGTTTTTTACATATGATGATATAGAACAAGACTTTCCAGAAATTATAAAAAAATGGTATTCAAAATATAATGACCTATCATATTCGTTTAATTTATTTTTTAGTTCGTTTTACACAAGTGATAATTACATTGACGGAATGTTTTTAAATTTAATGCAAGCTACAGAAGCCTTCCATTATCATTTAAATTTAGATAAAAAATTACTGGATGAGAATGAATGGAAAGCGAGAAAAAAAGAATTAAAAGAAAATTTAACTCCAGAATTATATGATTGGATTAATTCCCAATTAAGAAATGACTATTTTCTAGGAAAAAGATTGGATGAATTAATTGCCAATTACACAACAGATTTGGTCATTAAAAATATAGGTGATGTTCCTAAATTTTTATCTAATTTAAAAAATACTAGAAATTATTTAACTCACTATAATCCTGAACTAAAAAAGAAATCTTTAAACGGTATTGAATTGGTACAAGCTTACAGATTATTACGAATGATATTGATTTGTGCTTTCTATATAGAATGTGGATTTGATAGAAAATTCTTAGATTCCCAAATTCGACTAAAGGGACAAAGATTTTTTGGACTAATTACAAGAGAAAAAAATTATTGAGTTTAAGGAAAGAGTCAATGAATTACTGGAATCAGTTAAGAGAGACAATTGGCCACATAAAAGTAGATTAACAATTACTATAGAAATTAAAGGTTCTAGTACTTATATTAATAGAATTGATGTTAATAACGTTTTAAAACTGTTACTTGATATTTTCAAGAAAAAAAGTTTTTGTAGATGATAAGCAAATATTTTCAATAATGGCTTCTAAATACATTGTTGAAGATAATGAAGGAGTTGAGATTAATTGATTTTTAGTTGGTTTAAGAATATTAGGTGCTGAAGAAAGAAACTATTGTATACCTGATTTATATTCAGTGAATTCAGAAAATATGATTAAAAATGGAATAACCAAAATTTGGAAAGCTTTAGAAATTCAATAAAACTTATACAGCAGGTAATAAACAGTTTATGTAATAGCGTAATAGGATGTTGTTTGTATTTACGGCGATTAATTCTAAACCGCTTTTAGAAATGTTGTATTTATTTAATGTGAGGTTGTTTTAATATTTTATCAACATAATTTTTGGGTGCATAGATAAATCAATTTAGGGACTGGCTTATTGGCATTCAAAACAAAAACGAAGTTGAGGATATTGGCTTATTAAATAATATGATATTGAAGGAATAAGGATTAGTAGTATAATAAAAATAAACCGATTTTTTTTTTCATTTATAATATTAGAGATTGTAATTAACATCATTTGTACTAGTATTCCATAAATCATTAATTTCAATGCAATCTGTAAGAATGCAGTAAACGATGAAGAATGGTAGTATCCAATTAAAATTGTGATATTAAGTAGCAGTACAGCTATAAATGATATACTATAAAAAAATAATGCATTACTTACATCGAACAGCATTAAAATTAATACAGAAAATAAAATACTCAAAAAAAACCAAACCGCAGAAAGAGAAAAAATTAGTGCTATTTGAACATAAAAAGGAAAAGTAAAAATTTCAGGTTTAAATAAGCAAAAAGGAATAATCCAGAAGCAAAATAAAATTCCAAATGAAATGCATAAACTTTTTAAATTGTCATTCAAATTCTTAAATAATTCTATATAATCACTCATAATATATTTGTTGGTTAGTATTAGCAAATATAAAAATTGAACTTAGATTGGTGAACTATAAGTTCGCTTAAGTTTAAGAAATAAGAGAAATATACTAGAGTTAGTAATGTTATTATAGTAGGTGGAGTTAAGATTCCAACAAATGCAATCAAGATGGTGACTTAATGGATTCGTATGAATCTCCATCAGAAGCATCGAGAATGACAGGAATTTCGAAAACCTGCATTACTAGGTGTTGTAGAGAAGAAAGAGAACAATCAGGTGGTTTCTTTGGAAGTACATCTAAAATAAAGACGGTGTAAAAGCCGTCTTTTTTATAGATTAATGATAAACATACTTCTTTATATCTTTTACATCAAAGTTGTTTTATGGGAAACCGTAAAATAAAACCATATTAACACAATATATTTACAGCATGAAAATTCAAGTGTTTTTACCTGCTTATATTATTTTTTAAATGCTTTAATTGCATAATTTTAGATTAAATATTTTTGCAAAAAATCTAGAATATAAATATCCTTTATAAGAATGAATAATAAGTCAAATGGGAGATTGTGAACAACGAAGCAAAGAACAACGAACTAAAACAGAGTTCAAAGTTTTAAAAGCTTACAATGGCGACTGTATTCTTATTAAATCATTTGATGAATGTGGAAAGGATATTGTTATTTTAATAGATGGAGGAACATCATCTACCTTTGATTTCAGTTTAAAAAAAGAGATTGAAGAAGTAAAATGTATTGATTTAATCATTTTAACTCATATTGATTCAGATCACATTGGAGGCTTAATTAGGTTTTTTAAAAATACGTTAATTAATAAAATTGAAATAAAAAACATTTGGGTAAATTTTCCTGAAATTATTGAAATTGCAAGTGGTGAAAAAATAAGTTTTGGACAGGCAAAAACATTAGAAAGACTCATTTTAGAAAAGATCCCAAAAGCGATAGTTAAAAATTTCATTCATTCTGAAAACGATAAGGTAAATTTTAATGGAGTTGAAATTACAATCATTTCTCCGACAAAAGAAATATTAAACGATTTGTATGAAAATTGGCCTAAAGGTAACAAGTTTAAAACATCAAATGAAATTAAGGCAAATATCTCAAAGGATACTGAGCTAGTAATGAATGCTCCACTATCAGAATTAAACAAACTTGCTTTTATTCCAGATAAAACCATTAGATACGATTTAATAAATGCCTCTTCAATTTCAATTATTCTTGAATGTCCTGATTTAAAATTATTGCTTTTAGCTGATTCAAGGCCAGAAATAATTGAACAATACCTAACTAAAAATTATAGTATTGACAATAAAATCAAAGTTGATTACGTAAAAATATCTCACCATGGTAGTAAAAATAATACTTCACAGAATATGCTAAATTACATCGATTGTGATAAATATATAATTTCTACTAACGGAGGTACATCAATACACAAACATCCTTCACGAGAAACAATTGCCAGAATCATATATAACGAGATGAGAGATTTTAAAGTACAAAGGTTTATATATTTTAATTACTCTATTGTTGATATTAAAAAAAGAATTGGAAATTTTATAAGTAATAGTGATATCAATGAAGGGAATTGGACAGTAGATAATAAAAATGAATTCTAAAAATATTTTATGGCATTAGAGCTTATAAAAAAAAGTTGTGTAAGAGTTTCTGTAGTTGTAGATAATAATACTACAAAGCAAGGAAGCGGTGTTCTTGTCCATTCAAATGGGAAATTTTATGTACTGACAGCATATCATTGTATTGGAGAATACGAAATTGAAAATATAATCATTGAAAAACAAAGAGACTACAAAAGTGAATTTGAAAAAATTAATATCATTTCCAAAGTAGAATGTGATGTAATCAATGATTGGGTACTTTTAGAGATTGATTATGTAGATAACAATTTAAAAAATATTAAAATTGCCAAAAATTTCATTACGGATGAAAAAGTTAAGTTTTATGGATATCAAAATTTAGTTGCAACAGAACATAGGAATTGGGACGCTAAAGTTTTAGATTCTGCTACTAATGCCTTTAAAATAACGTTATTAGAAAAAACTTTTCAACAAGCTGGAGAAGAATCCATTACTATAGCAGAAGGATTATCAGGAAGTGGGGTTTATATTATTAAAGATGGCGTTCCTTATTTAATAGGTGTTTTATGCTCTTTAAAAGATGAAAAAGGATTTAATGACGACATAGATTGTTGCCTAATAACAAATCTAAAAAAATACTTACTTGAATGTCAGGACTTGTCAGATGTTGATTATCTGGACAAATGGGCAGAAAATTTAGAAAATAAAAGTGTAGATGAAGAAATTACTGAATGGAAACAAAGTAATATTGAACAATTCCAACATATAAGTAGAAAAAATAAAGTTCTTTATGGTGATAATAAAACTGCTGATAAGAAGACAAGTGTCGATATAAAAAAGTATCAATCTATTAAACAAAATGTTGAGGAATATGAAGATAAATATCCTGAACTATTTAAAAAATTCAGAGAAATTATAAAGCGTTACAAAGACAAAGTAGAGTTTGATTATACTTCCGAAGTCGCTGATTCTCGTGAGGCCAAAAGTTTAAGGCTAGCACTTGATGATAGTCTAAAAAATGAACTTGCAAAAATATTCGACTCAGAAATGAAATTAGATATGACAGAATATCAAATTATTGAGTGGTTATTGGATTGTACTTTAAATTTTATACCGAAAGAAAATGATTAACGTAGTTTTAAAAAGTAAAGAAGTACCTTTTCCAATAAAGTACAATGGTTATTATAAATTAATTTTGATGTTGGCTGCAATTAAATATTGTGGTAGAGCTAGTAAAGCCTCCCTTTCTTTAATACACTTAATTTTTTGGAGTATTAAATCTGATGAGAATTTCGAAGTTATTCTTGATTTGAAAAAACAAAACAGATCCACTCTTGTTCCATGGTCTTTTGAGACTGGAATTGAAAAAATATTATCTCTGGCATTCATTAATAATCTTTGTGAAAAAAAAATAAGTGGAGGAGAAATTGAGTTAAGTTTAACCGAAAATGGAATAAAAGTTCTAAACGAAATATTAAAAGAAAAATTATTTGATGAGGAATTAAAAAAGATACAAGAAATAGGACAGATTTCTAAAAACAGAATTAAGGATGCAAATTCAAATTGGAAATTAATATAACTGAAATATGCTAACTATAAATAGACTAAGAGTAGAAATTATAACATCAGATAACGAAAGTGCTGGCACTAAATACGGATTCGATTTTCCATTTGTGAAAGGACTAAATATAATCGCTGGTCAAAACTCGAGAGGTAAAACGACAATAAATTCTTGTATCTATTATGCATTAGGAATGGAAGAATTATTAGGAGCTCAAAATGAAAAAGCATTAGACAAATCCTTAAAGGAAAATTTTACTACAATAAATGGAGAAGAGCATATAAATCATTCGATTATAGTATCAAAGGTTTTATTGGAAATTTCAAATTCTTATGAAACAAAATCTATTGAAAGATATATAACATCTACTACAGAAGATAATAAATTATGTAAAATTTACAGTTCAAATATTGATCATATCAACGAGGCAGAAATAATTAAATTATTTGTTCGGGGAAATAATAATAATGAAAATAATAATGGTTTTTACAACTGGTTATCTGATTTTATTGGTATTGAATTACCTACAGTTATAAATACTTCTAAAAAAAACGGCTATAGCCCATTATACATGCAAACAATATTTTCCTCCACTTTCATTGAGCAAACGAAAGGATGGTCTGATTTTTTTGCAACTATGCCGTATTTTGGAATCCCGAAAGCAAAAGAAAAGATTGTTGAGTTTACATTAGATCTAAATGAACTTGAAACTTCAATAAAAAAAGATGAAATCACTAAAGAAAAAAACCAATTATCTGACGATTGGAATAAGAAGACAAAATCCTTAGAGTTAGTTACATCAGAATATAATGGCGAAATTCAAGAATTACCAAAAGAATTAACCGTTGAACAGGATGAAATTGACAAAATAAAAGTGATTTTCAAAACTGATGTAGACGAGGTTAAAACTTTGGATAGTTTAATATCCTCTAAAAAAGATCATTATGAATTAATTGAAAAAAAACCAATTTCAAAAATTCAAAACAATAAAATTGAAGTTCTTAAAAAATTCGAAACCGAAAAAGAAGAATATGAATTGTTAAAAAGAAAAATTGATGATTTTTCAAATAGTTTAATTTTTCAAAAACTTCAATCTGAAAATTTAAATAAGCAAAAAGAAAAAATAGCAAAAGAAATTAAAGACCATAATTCTTTAATAAAGGTGTTTGATGAAAAATTCATTAATAGAAACGATGGAAATATTTGTCCAACTTGTACGCAGGAAGTTAGTTATGATCTAATCTCATCTAACGAAATTCATATTCCTAAATTAAGTTTGGAAGAAAACAAGATGTTTTTGGTTGGGCAAGAAAAATTAATTGAAACATCTGTAAAGTCTTTATCAAAGGTTATCGAAGAAAAAGATATTATCTTAAAATACTACAAGAAAAATCTTCGAAATAAAGAAGAGGTTATAAAATCTTTATCAAATGATTTAATAGCTGACGACAGAAATTTTTCAGAATCAGATGTTTTAATAAAAGTACAACTTGAGAAAGAGATAAATGAACTTAGTTTTATTAAAGGAAAAATAAATGATTTGTTAAATGAATTAAAACAATTAGCAATTAAATACCATAATAATTTAATAAAACTAGATGGTTTAAAAGATAAACAATTAGAGGATCAAAGTAAAATTGACACATTTACAAACTTATATAAAAAATTATTATTCAGTTTTGAATATGATAGTAATGAAAAATATGAAGTGGTTATATCAGAAAAAGAACCGTTTAAATATTTTCCTGTTTACCAGCAGTATAAAGAGGCTCCTCAACAATCTATTCGAATAAATTCTTCCGCATCTGATTTTGTAAGAAATATTTGGGCCTATACTCTTTCTTTATTGGACCAAGGTATCAATCATCCAGGAGTAGTAATGTTTGATGAACCGGGTCAACATAAAACAAAAATGAGTAGTTTAGATAGCTTTTTCAAAGCTTGTTCCTTGTTCCATGACAAACAAGTCATAATTTTTACATCTGTTGATAAAGTCTTGGATGCTGATGACAATGAAAAACTAGATATTTATAAGATATTAGATACTATACCTAGTACGAGTTTTAATTTAATTGAATTAGATAAAGATAACAAAGCAATTAAAAAATTAGTTTAGTACTTAATATATTATCAAAATAAACAAACACAATTATTATTAAAAGGCATACAATTCGGGTGTCAGAAAAAACACAGCATGTTTAAGTTCTTGAAAAATAAACTCATAAAGCGTAACTGGGCGACCCAGGTGGGACCACAAAAAGCTTCATAAATTTTATGAAGCTTTTTTTTTGCTCAAAAAACTTGTATTTGAATGAAATTCTTATACATTTGCGGAAGGAATTCACAAAGGTTTTTCTTTGTGGGAATTATAATATGAGAAGTAATTTTGAAGATTATAATTAAATGATTTTCAATAAACTGGAATTTATGAAAGTATCTAAGAGCCTATTACTGGTATTTTTTTTAATATTAATAAACGTTTCAAATATCAAAGCTGAAACAGTTCCTCCGTCGCCGGAAATGGCAAAATCTAGTGCAGCTGCTGCCGGACCAGTTGCGCCACCGGGAGCACCAATAGACCAGCATTTGCTTATTTTGATCGCAAGTGCATTAATTTTCGGAACATGTACTATATATACATATAATTCAAAAAGAAAAGCTTCAGTTTAAACTGAAGCTTTTCTTTTTTTTAAGCAATTATAATTATTTGTTTATAGAATAAAGTCTGGAAATGTATTTTCCTACAACATCAAATTCTAGATTAATTTTAGTTCCAACTTTAAAATTTTTGAAATTTGTATTTTCAAAAGTATACGGAATTATCGAAACGCTAAATTGATTTGTTTTAGAATTTACAACAGTAAGACTTACCCCGTTTACTGTTATAGAGCCTTTTTCTATCGTTATGTTGTTTAGCTTTTCATCATATTCAAAAGTATAATTCCAGCTTCCGTTTGCTTCCTGAATATCGATACAGGTTCCTGTTTGATCTACATGACCCTGTACAATATGTCCATCAAGACGGTCGCCAAGTTTCATTCCTCTCTCCAGATTAACAATATCATTTACTTTCCAGTCTCCAATATTGGTTTTTAAAATAGTTTCATCAATGGCTGTTACCGTATAAAAAGTATCCTGGATAGCAACAACCGTTAAACAGATTCCGTTGTGCGATACGCTTTGATCAATTTTTAATTCGTTAGTGAAAGAAGACTCAACCGTTACATGAAGATTGTTTTGATCTTTTTCTATTTTGTGAATCCTCCCTAGTGTTTCTATAATTCCTGTGAACATTGTAGTTTTATTTTACTAAATTTGCACATCAAAATTAGTAATAAATAAACTGAGCTCATGAATAAAAAAGCAGAAAATATAATTGTTGGAATTTCAATAGGAGATTTAAACGGTATTGGAAGCGAAGTTATACTAAAAACATTCGAAGATCCTCGTATGTTAGAACTCTGTACGCCTGTTATTTTTGCAAATGCGAAGATTCTTTCCTTTGTTAAAAAAAGCGTTACTTCAACAGTTCAGTTTCATGGAGTTGATAAATTAGATCAGGTTTTACCGGGTAAGGTGAATGTTTTTAATCTTTGGCGCGAAGGTGTAGATATCAATTTTGGAGTAAATGATGTGAAGATTGGTGAGTATGCCATAAAATCTTTTGTGGCTGCAACAAAAGCCCTAAAAGAAGATCAGATTGATGTTTTGGTAACAGCTCCGATCAATAAATATAATATTCAGTCAGAAGAGTTTAAGTTTCCGGGACATACAGATTATTTAGATCAGGAATTGGAAGGAAATGCGCTGATGATGATGGTGCAGGATAATTTGAGAGTAGGTTTGTTGACCGATCACGTTCCTTTAAATGAAGTTTCTTCGCACCTTACAGAAGAATTGATTACAAGAAAAATAGAAACGATAAGAAAATCGTTGATTGAAGATTTTAGTATCGTAAGACCAAAAATTGCTGTTTTGGGCCTAAATCCTCATGCTGGCGATGGAGGAGTGATTGGAAAAGAAGATGATTTGGTTTTGAAACCGGTTTTGAAAAAAATATTTGATAACGGAACTATGGTGTTTGGGCCATTTCCGGCAGACGGTTTTTTCGGGAGCAGCCAATACGAGAAATACGATGCTGTAGTAGCTGCTTATCACGATCAGGGACTTATTCCGTTTAAGACACTGTCTTTTGGCAAAGGAGTGAATTATACAGCAGGTTTAAACAAAGTAAGAACGTCACCGGACCATGGTACGGCTTATGATATTGCCGGAAAAGATGAAGCAGATTACAATTCATTTAAAGAGGCTGTTTATCTGGCAATTGATATTTTTCGCTCGCGTAATCAATATGAGGAGATTAGCCAAAAACCTCTTAAAATAAAAGAAAAACAGTTATAAACAAAAAAAGGTGAATAAGATTATTAGATTTATAATAATTTTATATCTTTGCACCCCAATTCAGATATCTGTTTTCAGAAATGAATTGGTCAAATTGATGTTGAAATGAGCAAAACAAAAGAATTTTTAATTCCTTTCGTAGGATTAAAACTAGGAAAACACCATTTTGAGTATCAGATAAATAATGCGTTCTTTGAGAACTTTGAGTATGACGAATTTCAAAATTCAGATATCAAAGTAAGTTTAGTTTTAGATAAGAAAAGCACTATGCTGGAGTTAGATTTTAAACACAAAGGAACTGTAAACGTACCTTGTGATCTAACTGGAGAAGATTTTGATCTTCCCTTAAAAGGTAAAATGAAATTGATTGTTCGTTTTGGAGAAGAATTCAACAACGATAATGAAGAGTTGCTGATTTTGCCACATGGAGAGTTTGAGATAGATGTAGAACAATACATTTATGAAATGATCGCTCTGTCTGTGCCACAAAAACGAGTTCATCCAGGAGTTAAAGACGGAAGTTTACAAACAGAAGCCTTAACTAAACTGAATGAATTAAGAGTCAAAGAAGAAAAAGTTGAGAATAAAGAAGAAGAAGATATTGACCCGCGTTGGGAAAAATTAAAGAAACTATTAACGGATAAATAATATAGTAAAATGGCACATCCTAAGAGAAAAATCTCGAAAACAAGAAGAGATAAGAGAAGAACACATTATAAAGCTACTGTAGCTCAAATCGCTACATGTCCAATTACTGGAGAAGCACATTTATACCACAGAGCTTACTGGCATGAAGGTAAAATGTATTACAGAGGACAAGTTGTTATCGATAAATCTGAAGCGGTTGCTTAATACGTTTTTGTAAAAAATATTGGAACTCTCACCTTGTGAGAGTTTTTTTTGTTGGTTATACTTTTCGTTTTTTAAGAAAATAGATACAAATTTGCTTTGTTTTTTTTTGTAATTTTCAAGTCTTTTAAAAATTTTTCAAATAGAAGTATTTGGAAGGAAATATAGAATATAATGAATACAATCACAGCCGCAATTACCGCTGTTGGAGCTTATGTTCCTGACTTTGTACTTTCGAACAAGGTATTGGAAACAATGGTTGATACCAATGACGAATGGATTACCACTCGTACCGGAATAAAAGAAAGAAGAATTCTTAAAGATGTTGATAAAGGAACATCGTTTCTTGCTATAAAAGCAGCACAAGATTTAATAGCGAAAGCTAACATTGATCCTTTAGAGATTGATATGATTATAATGGCAACAGCTACAGCAGATATGCCGGTAGCCTCTACAGGAGTTTATGTTGCAACAGAAATTGGAGCTACAAATGCATTTGCATACGATTTGCAGGCAGCATGTTCAAGTTTTTTATATGGTATGTCTACCGCAGCAGCTTATGTACAGTCAGGAAGATATAAAAAGGTATTGTTAATCGGTGCTGATAAGATGTCCTCAATTGTAGATTATACAGACCGTGCAACTTGTATTATTTTTGGAGATGGAGCAGGTGCAGTTTTATTTGAACCAAATCACGAAGGCTTAGGTTTACAAGATGAATATTTACGCAGCGACGGTGTAGGACGCGATTTTCTTAAAATTCCTGCCGGCGGTTCTTTAATACCAACTACAGAAGATACCGTAAAAAACAGACAACACAATATTATTCAGGACGGAAAAACCGTTTTTAAATACGCAGTGACTAATATGGCAGATGCCAGCGAATTGATTCTAAAAAGAAACAATTTGACTAATGAAGATGTTAATTGGTTAGTGCCGCATCAGGCAAACAAACGTATTATTGATGCAACAGCTGGAAGAATGGAACTTGAAGATTCTAAAGTATTAATGAATATTGAAAAATATGGTAATACAACTTCAGCAACTTTGCCATTAGTGCTAAACGACTTTGAGCACTTATTCAAAAAAGGAGATAACATTATTTTTGCCGCTTTTGGTGGAGGATTCACTTGGGGATCTATTTACCTAAAATGGGCTTACGATAAAAAATAAATTAAACTAAAAACGAATCATTATGGATTTAAAAGAAATTCAAAACCTAATCAAATTTGTTGCAAATTCGGGAGTTGCAGAAGTTAAGTTAGAAATGGATGATGTAAAAATCACGATCAGAACAACTTTGGAAACAAATGTAACAGAAGCAACTTACGTACAGCAATTGCCTGCTCAGCAAGCATTACCTCAGGCGACAGTTCCGCAAGTTACAGCTCCAACAGTTGTAAATGTAACTCCAGAAGCACCAGCGGCTAACGATTCTAAATACATAACTATAAAATCTCCAATTATTGGAACTTTTTATAGAAAACCGTCTCCGGACAAACCAGTTTTCACAGAAGTAGGAAACACTATTGCGAAAGGTGATGTTCTTTGTGTAATTGAAGCAATGAAATTATTCAACGAAATCGAATCAGAAGTTTCAGGTAAAATTGTAAAAATTCTTGTAGACGATATGTCCCCTGTAGAATTTGACCAACCTTTATTCTTAGTTGATCCATCATAAATTTAGATTTTAGATTTTAGATTTTAGAAGGATTCACGATAGAAATTTTGTTAATCATCTAAAATTATCTAATTATCAAATTGTCTAATTATCTAATTAAAGTAAGATGTTTAAAAAAATATTAATTGCGAATAGAGGAGAAATTGCACTTCGTGTAATTCGTACATGTAAAGAAATGGGAATCAAAACTGTAGCAGTTTACTCTACAGCCGATGCAGAAAGTCTACATGTTAAGTTTGCTGACGAAGCGGTTTGTATTGGTCCTCCTCCAAGTAACTTATCGTATTTGAAAATGTCAAATATTATTGCTGCTGCAGAAATTACAAATGCAGATGCAATTCACCCGGGATATGGATTTCTTTCAGAGAACGCCAAATTCTCTAAAATTTGTCAGGAACACGGAATCAAATTTATTGGTGCCGCTCCTGAAATGATCGACAGAATGGGAGATAAAGCTTCTGCAAAAGCTACAATGAAAGCAGCAGGAGTTCCATGTGTACCAGGTTCAGAAGGATTATTAGAATCTTTTGAACATGCACAAAAAACAGCCAAAGAAATTGGTTACCCAGTAATGATGAAAGCTACTGCCGGTGGTGGTGGAAAAGGAATGCGTGCGATCTGGAAAGAAGACGAGCTTTTAAAAGCTTGGGAAAGTGCACGTCAGGAAGCTGCTGCAGCTTTTGGAAATGACGGTATGTATATGGAGAAACTTATTGAAGAACCACGCCATATCGAAATCCAGGTTGTTGGAGATTCTTACGGTAAAGCATGTCACCTTTCTGAAAGAGATTGTTCTGTGCAGCGTCGTCACCAAAAACTTACTGAAGAAACACCTTCACCATTCATGACTGATGAATTGCGTACTAAAATGGGTGAGGCTGCTGTAAAAGCTGCTGAGTTTATTAAATATGAAGGAGCAGGAACGGTAGAATTTTTGGTTGATAAACACAGAAATTTTTATTTCATGGAAATGAATACCCGTATTCAGGTAGAGCATCCAATTACAGAGCAAGTTATTGATTATGATTTGATTCGTGAGCAGATTATGGTTGCAGCCGGAATTCCGATTTCGGGAAAAAATTATTTACCAGAATTACACGCTATAGAATGTCGTATTAATGCAGAAGATCCTTATAATGATTTTCGCCCTTCACCAGGAAAAATTACTACGCTTCATATGCCAGGAGGACACGGAGTGCGTTTAGATACTCACGTTTATTCTGGTTACAGCATTCCGCCAAATTACGATTCTATGATTGCTAAGTTAATTACAACAGCTCAGTCTCGTGAAGAAGCGATCAGTAAAATGCGAAGAGCTTTGGATGAATTCGTTATTGAAGGTGTAAAAACTACAATACCTTTCCACAGACAATTAATGGATGATCCGAAATATATTGCAGGAGATTATACAACTGCATTTATGGATACATTTAAAATGAAACCTATAGAAGAATAATATTAAAGCTGTCGATTTCGACAGCTTTTTTTTTAACTCAAATTTACCCCGACAGCTTTAAAAAATTTGTCGGGGTTTTTTCTATATAATGCTAAGTAAACACATTTAGTGTATACTTTTTACACACTTTTTGAAATCATTACACACTTTTTGCAGTGTGTAAATTGTGGCACGATACGGTTAAAAGCTTTGTTTGTAAGGGTTTGTGGGTTTTTGAAGGTTTGTTTCAAGTTACGGCATAATAATTTCATTACTTAAAGCGTAAACAAAACTATTATACAACTTAAATATACACATTATGAAAAATTTATTCTTATCAGCCGCAATCGTTTTGGGAGGTTTAACTTCATTTGCTTCAACTTCTCCAGTAACTAATACAATAGTAAAAACAATTTCAATTCAGGATGAATATACTGAAATTAAATTAGAAGAAGTTCCTGCGGCAGTTACCGAAGCTTTGAAAAAAGCATACCCGGACGCAGTACTTTCTAAAGCATACAAAAATGCAAAATCAGAATATAAATTAGATGTTACAGTAGGAGATAAAGTAGGAAGTCTTTATGCTAATGCAGACGGATCTTGGATTAAAAAATAATTTGTATTCCCGTGAAAATTCAAATCAAGAATACTAAAATTAAATTAACTATTTTAAAATATAACTACCATGAAAAATTTATTTTTATCAGCCGCAATCGTTTTGGGAGGTTTAACATCATTTGCCTCAACTTCGTCAATAACAAATACAATCGTAAAAACAGTCTCAGTTCAAGATGAATATACTGAGATAAAGTTAGAAGAACTTCCTGCAGCAGTAACCGATGCTCTTAAAAAAGCTTATCCGGATGCAGTACTTTCTAAAGCATATAAAAATGCAAATTCACAATACAAACTAGATGTTACAGTTGGAGATAAAACAGGAAACCTTTTTGCAAACGCAGATGGAACCTGGATTAAAAAATAACCAAAAGTAACCGTAAAACTATAAATTATGAAAAAATTAATTTTATCAGCTGCAGTTGTTCTAGGAACACTTTCAGCGCAGGCAGGAACCATTTTAGTAAAAAATCCAATGGTTCAAACAGTAACTCAGGATGAATATAAAGAAGTAGATGCTGTTCCGGCAGCAATCAAAACAGCTTTAGATAATGCTTATCCTGGAGTAAAGCTTGAAAAAGCATATGTAAATGATAAAAAAGAATACAAAATTGACATTGTTGTAAGAGATGTAAAATCTACAGTTTACACTGATGCTCAAGGAAACATTCTTAAAAAATAATAAAATAAACTGTAAATAACCCCATAAAAACAAATCACTATGAGAAAGTTACTATTATCCACGGCAATCATTTTAGGAAGTTTAACTGTTAATGCAGCAGTTCCTTTAATACAAAATTCAATGAATCAATCAGTAACAATTCAAGATGAGTTTACTGAGGTTACTGCAGATGCTGTTCCGGCAGCAGTAAAATCAACAGTTGAAAAATCTTTTCCAGGTACAAAGCTTGAAAAAGCTTATGTAAACGAAAAGAAAGAATATAAACTTGAAATCTCTAAAGGAGAAACTAAGTACACTATATTCACTGATGCTTCAGGAAATATCATTAAAAAATAATAATTATGAAAAAGATAGTTCTGTCAGCAGCAATCGTTTTAGCAAGTTTATCAATTTATGCCACTACAATAACACCTTCGCCAGAAGTGAATATTGAAGCAAGTGCTCAGACTGAATATACTGAAATCAG
>Ga0307410_10000056_pt1 | contig 40141 bp, 40 predicted proteins | sample 322Ometagenome_3_FD_203707 | JGI IMG/M metagenome (GOLD analysis project Ga0307410, IMG submission 203707) | Maize rhizosphere microbial communities from greenhouse at UC Davis, California, United States - 322HYB-O-3 | ecosystem: Host-associated > Plants > Roots > Rhizosphere > Soil | place... | reverse complement strand
GTACGAAACGGTAAAAAATGATTTCATACCCAAAAATCTATTTCTACTCTTGCAACAGCTAAACAAAAGTACAATTTTTCTTATAATAAATTTATAAAATCAAGTTGTACAGCGATTAACAAGAAACAATTTAAAATATATACGCCTTATGGAAACAAATGAAACGCAAAATTTAGAAAGACTAAAAAAATTAACCGCTCAATATTTTACAACGCTCAAACCAACCAATGAGGCAAACTCTCATACAGTTCAATTTAAGGTTGTAAATTACTTAGAACTAGGTTGCATTATTACTGACCTATTAAAATTATGCATTTTGGCTCTGGATCAGGATATGAATAACTTTCAAAAAGCCGATAAAAGTTCTTCTATTAATGTGAGTCTTATTTTAGAAACTGTTGTGCATATGTTTCCTATGGATGAAATGGAGTTTTTGGGTTGTGTTGGGGAGATCGTTGATTTGAATTCTTAATTATCTAACAGAATATTCTTTGGCTAGCGCGAGCCTCCCGCTCGTGCCAACAGGGTCTGGTTTTTCTAGTTATTGAATGGTTTAATATTCGTGAAAAATTCTACTGGTAAATAATATTCGCTAAATTTATTATTTATAGGATTAAACCATTTAATCTTAACAGATTCTGTAGAAACTAATCTTTTAATACTTCCATCCTTATAAAATAAATCTTCATACTCTTCTATTTTAAATCCACATGTTACAAAGTCCGGTGTAGCATAATTTACAACATATTGAATTATCTCTTTTACATTTATAATATCTCCATTACTTTTATCTTTAGTAATTTTAATCGAACTTCTTTTTTTTAAAATCTCCAACTTTTTAGTTTTAAAGTACAATATTTCACCATAAACATATTCTGGTTTTTCAGGATAATTGGAAATTTCAGCTATGACATCAGAAATATCATCTCCATCGCTACTATTAACCCTAGTAATTTTAAGCTTCGCAAAACTCTCAAGCATTTTCTCATAAAGGTATACTTCTAAAAACTCACTTTTATTATCATCAAAATAAACACAAACATATTTAATTAATTCTGAAATCTCTTTCCTACTGACTTCATCACAAATTTTCTTTTTCTTATTCTCAAAAAAAACTTCTTTAATTATCATTATCGGAGGAACATATTTACCATCACCTTTAATGTAGGAATTATAGAATAAGGGATGTGTTTTAAAGGTTACGATATCCCCAACTTTGAAAGTATTAATTATTTTAACCATACGGTATATTTTTCAGTAAAAATATCAATAAATTACTATATTTACCCAAGAGTAAGAAGTTCTTTAGTTCAAAAAATAAAACATTTGTTGCGAACTATTGTAAACATTAGTTTCAATTAATCCAGACCTTAGGGGAATAAATTAAATATGTGGATTAGTAAATTGGAACAATTTCTGAATTATCAGTAAAGAAATCAATTTAATTACTGATAATCTCAGAAATTGGAATATGGTATCGTACCAGGAGCATTTAGAAGTTCTATGCTTCCCTTTAGAGAAAGCGAGTGAGTTTAAGTTCATAATTACTTTGTTAATTATATATATTACGAGTTCAGATTCTATAGGCAAATCTACGTACAAGTACAGCGGGAGTCGAGAATCGGCTAATGGTTCAATCTCTAATGATAGGGATGTAAGTTTTATTTTGTTATAAAATCCGTGCGAGAACTTTTTACTCTAATTTTTATATGGCAACAAAAGATTGGTTTAAAGATAGAGGTTATCCTCACTTTTCAAATAGAACACCTTTATCAGTAAAAAAAGGTTGTGAAATATACGTATCTAACAAGTCGAAAGTGGCAAAACACTCCTTCTTACCACTCATCTTTAAAGAAATTAAACAAAGAAGATACAAAAAGAGTGTCATAAAAGGTATCGTTAGACGCTCCCATAAAAGCGAAAAAAATAATAAAATTGTTTCAAATGCAAAAATTAGAGAAATACTCTATGCAAGTCATTTAGATTCACATATTTTTTCTTATTATTCACAAAAAATAATAACACCTGAATATGAAAAAATACTAGAGAAAAACATAAAACTTTCTGAGTCGATTTCAGGTTACAGACAAATTCCAACAGCTGATAATTTAAAATTTAAAAATAATGTTCATTTTGCAAAAGATGTTTTTGATGAAGTTAAAAAAAGAGGAAATTGCGTTGTTTTAGCTTATGATATAGAAAATTTTTTTCCAACTTTAAATCACAGATTACTAAAATTAGTTTGGGCGCGAATTATTGGATTTAAATCTTTGCCAAAAGATCATTATAATATTTTTAAAGCAACTACAAATTTTTCATATGTAAAACTTAATGATTTAAAAACTCGTAAAAATCATTTTGATGAAAAAACCTTAGCAAAATACAAAAAACTTGGGAAAAATACATTCTTTGAAAATATAAAAGAGTTAGTAAATTCTGATATTACAATTTACAAAAACCAACATCATAAAGATGGAAAACTTATTGGAATTCCTCAAGGATTACCAATAAGCGCTTTATTAGCTAACATATATATGTTACCATTTGATGAAGCAATGATTGCACAACTTACTGAAAGGTCAAATATTTATTACCGTAGGTATTCAGATGATATTATTTTTATTTGCTTAGAAAATGAAGTAGAAAAGGTAGAAAAACTTGTGAAAGAAGAAATTAAAAAAATTAAATTAACAATTTCTTTTGACAAGACTGAAAAAACTCTTTTTAAATTGGAAAACGATAAGCTTCAATCCTATAAAGTGCAAGGAAGTAATTTAATTAAAAACATACCGCTAAATTATTTAGGTTTTGAATTTTATGGAAACAAAATATTAGTAAAATCAAAAAGCCTTGCTGGATTTTATAGGCGTATGAAAAATACAATTAAAAGAAGGCACAATCGAGTTTTAAATATTAAACAAGATAAATTATTAGATGATGTTCCTATATTTAAAAGAAAAATTTATCGCTTATATAGCTTTAAAGGCACCAAAAATAGAAAATTACCTACTAAGAGAATTACTTATAAAAATCAAAAAATAATTATTAAGGAAACCACAAAAAAATATAGAGGTAATTACATAAAGTATATTTACCGTGCATCAGATGAAATGAATTCCCCTGAAATAAAAAGACAAATTAGAAATCACTGGAAAATATTACAAAAAACTATTTCAAAATATGATTTTTCAAATGTGAAAAAATAATATTATGTATTCATTTTAAATAAAACACAATTCTTATCATTTTGAAAGCGTGACAATTAGTCACGCCTTGATTATATTATTAAGTTGACCACAAATTGTAGTCAACTTAATTTTTTCTATCAAATATAAAAGAATTTAAAACTTCTTTTTTTTGGATTGCAGATCTAAAAAAAACCTCCCATATCCTGAGAGGTTTCCTAAATCTATAAAATAAAAGTTCTACATATTCCTTCTATACTGCCCGCCAACTTCAAACAAAGCCGAAGTAATCTGACCCAACGAACAAACCTTTGTAGCTTCCATTAAATGGTCGAATAGGTTTTCGTTTTTAATGGCGGCTTCTTGTAGTTTGTTTAAATGCTCGTTTACTTTTGCTTCGTGAAACTGGTGCAAATTATCCAGCATCGTAATTTGATATTGTTTTTCTTCTTCGGTGGCGCGAATTACTTCTGCCGGAATTACCGTTGGAGAACCTTTTGAACTTAGGAACGTATTTACGCCCACAATTGGGAAATCCCCGTTGTGTTTTAAGGTTTCGTAATACAAACTTTCTTCCTGAATTTTAGAACGTTGGTACATGGTTTCCATAGCACCAAGGACTCCGCCACGTTCTGTGATTCGGTCGAATTCCTGTAGAACGGCTGCTTCTACCAAATCGGTTAATTCTTCGATGATAAACGATCCCTGAATTGGGTTTTCGTTTTTCGCCAAACCTAATTCCTTATTAATAATCAACTGAATCGCCATCGCTCTACGAACCGATTCTTCTGTCGGTGTTGTAATCGCTTCATCGTACGCATTGGTATGCAATGAATTACAGTTGTCGTAAATCGCATACAAAGCCTGCAAAGTCGTTCTAATATCATTAAAATCAATTTCCTGCGCGTGCAGAGAACGCCCGGAAGTCTGAATATGATATTTCAGCATTTGTGCTCTTTCGTTGGCTCCGTATTTGTTTTTCATGGCTTTCGCCCAAATTTTACGAGCCACACGACCAATTACCGAATATTCAGGATCTACTCCATTCGAGAAGAAGAAAGATAAATTCGGTCCAAAATCGTTGATGCTCATTCCGCGGCTCAAATAATATTCCACGTAAGTGAAACCATTAGAAAGCGTAAATGCCAATTGCGTAATTGGGTTTGCTCCAGCCTCTGCAATATGATATCCTGAAATGGAAACCGAATAAAAATTACGAACATTTTTGGTAATAAAATATTCCTGAACGTCACCCATTAATCTCAGTGCAAATTCGGTTGAAAAAATACAGGTATTTTGCGCCTGATCTTCTTTCAAAATATCAGCCTGAACTGTACCACGAACTTGTGATAATGTTTTTACTTTAATTTCATTGTAAACTTCCAAAGGCAAAACCTGGTCTCCGGTAACGCCCAAAAGCATTAATCCCAAACCATTGTTTCCTTCGGGTAAATCGCCTTGGTATTTTGGACGTTCTAACCCGCTTTGTTTATATATTTTGTTGATTTTTTCCTCAACTTCTTTTTCTAGATCGTTCTCCTTAATATAATACTCACATTGCTGATCGATTGCGGCATTCATAAAAAAGCCCAACAACATTGGCGCAGGCCCGTTTATAGTCATACTTACCGATGCCAAGGCATGAACCAGATCAAAACCGGAATACAGTTTTTTAGCATCATCCAAACAACAGATAGAAACTCCGGCATTTCCAATCTTTCCGTAAATATCCGGACGAATATCCGGATCGTTTCCGTATAACGTTACACTGTCAAAAGCAGTCGAAAGTCGTTTTGCCGGCAATCCTGCACTTACATAATGAAAACGTTTATTGGTTCTTTCCGGTCCGCCCTCGCCCGCAAACATTCTCGACGGATCTTCGCCTTCACGTTTAAACGGATACAATCCGGAAGCAAACGGAAATTCACCTGGAACATTTTCCTGTAAACTCCAACGCAAAATATCGCCCCAGGCTTCATATTTAGGCAATGCAATTTTCGGAATCTGAAGGTGCGATAAACTTTCGGTATGTGTCGCGATTTTGATTTCTTTATCACGCACTTTAAACGAGTAAACCGGATTTTTGTATTTGTTTACTTTTTGATCCCAATTCAGGATAATTTCCCAATTGTATGGATCTAAGTCCATTTTTACTTTATCGAATTGATTGAGTAAAAGATTTAAAAAGATTCTGTTTTCGTCGAGTCCTTCGGCTGCGCTCAGGATTACAGTTGAATCATCAATTCCTGCTTTATTGATTTGTGGAATTTTTCCAGAAACAGATTCTATGGTTTTGAAGATTCCGTACAATTTCTGCGCAACTTTTTGTTGAGAAAGCGCGATTTCATCATAGCTTCTGTTGTTCTCGGCAATTTCAGATAAATAACGCGTTCTGTGTGGCGGAATCACGAAGATTTTCTCGCTCATTTCACGTGTGATTTCAAAAGTCGATTTTAAATCTGAATCTGTTTTTTCGACAATTTTATCCATAATCGCTTTGTAAAGCGTATTCATTCCCGGATCATTAAATTGCGAAGCAATGGTTCCGAAAACCGGCATATCATCCGGATTTTTATCCCACAAATTATGGTTTCTCTGATATTGTTTCTTAACGTCACGAATGGCGTCTAAAGCACCGCGTTTATCAAATTTATTCAAGGCCACCAAATCAGCAAAATCAAGCATGTCAATTTTTTCTAATTGTGTTGCGGCACCAAATTCCGGCGTCATTACATATAGGGATACATCAGAATGATCCATAATCTCGGTATCAGATTGTCCGATTCCGGAAGTTTCCAAAATAATCAAATCGTATTTTGCTGCTTTTAGAACCTGAATCGCTTCGGCTACATATTTAGATAATGCCAAATTTGACTGACGTGTCGCCAGAGAACGCATGTAAACTCGTGGATTATTTATGGCATTCATTCTAATTCTATCTCCTAATAAAGCTCCTCCAGTCTTTCTTTTGGATGGATCGACAGAAATTAACCCAATTGTTTTTTCAGGAAAATCAATTAAAAAACGACGAACCAATTCATCAACCAAAGATGATTTCCCGGCTCCACCCGTTCCGGTAATTCCCAAAACAGGAATTTTAGAATCTGCATTATTGGTATGAATCTGATCAAAAACCGGTTTTGCGATTTCAGGGAAATTTTCTGCTGCCGAAATCAAACGGGCAATAGCAGTTGGTGTTTTATTTTCGATATGATCGATTTCTCCGTTTAGTTTATCTCCAATAGGATAATCAGAACGTTCAACCAAATCATTGATCATTCCCTGCAAGCCCAAAGAACGGCCATCATCAGGAGAATAAATTCTGGTAATTCCATATTCATGTAATTCAGAAATTTCACTTGGAAGGATTACTCCCCCGCCTCCGCCAAAAATCTTAATATGCCCCGCTCCTTTTTCATGCAGCAAGTCATACATATATTTAAAGTATTCATTGTGCCCACCCTGGTATGATGTCATGGCTATAGCATTGGCATCTTCCTGGATTGCGGTATTAACCACTTCTTCGACACTTCTGTCATGGCCAAGGTGTATAACTTCTACGCCTGTAGATTGTATGATTCGGCGCATGATATTAATAGCGGCATCATGACCGTCAAAGAGTGAGGCTGCTGTGACAATTCTTACTTTATTTTTAGGATTATATGGTTTTTGTTGTTCCATTTTATGAATATGATAATTTTAAGGGAGCAATTTACAAAATATTTTAATATTTGTTTATCACTAGCGCTTTATGTTAATAAAAAATAGCACCGTATTTCTAAAATTAAGCTCGTGAGAAGGTAACATTTTTCTAAACTATCGTATTTATCTTATATAAGTCTTATAAAAATGTTAATAACATGGCAATCTTGAAAAATTTAGAAGAAATACAACAACTTGTTTTTCAACCACGTAAAGTAACTTAGCCGTATAGAAAATGATCTTAAATGCTGTAGAAATTCCCCAAATTTTTACCCTGGTTTTTTCCTACTGAAGAAAACGTAAAAATTTAAAAAATTAAAGAAAATGAAAACATTTTATCCAATCGCCATAATTCTAATCACAGGTTTTTTAACCTCTTCATTTGATTTGAAAAAAAATGAGTTTACCAAAGATCAAAACTCATACAATTTTTATTTTGATTTTGTAAAAGGTACTGATCCTGTTGCAGATTCTGAGGTAGCCAATGACTTTTTTAGAAGATATTCTGATTTAAAAAAGTATAGATCTGATGTAATGTCATTATACAAAAACAGATCGTTGGGTACTATATGGTATGATGAAGGGGAAATTAATGAATTTGCCGGTATATTATATGAAAAAGCAAAAAAGACTAATGATCTTATTATTCCGTATCAAAGTGAAATAGAACAGATTTTTGATTCTTCATCAACTCTGTCTAAAACAGATGCAGACATGCTTTTGAGCTCCTTATATATATTGTATGCTAAAAAAACCAATCCTGATGCAAAGAAATCGTCTTATAATACAATGCTGGCCGATTTCCTGAATTATAATACAATTGAGGAATCTACAGCAAATGCTGCGAAAGCAGAAGATGACGGAATGCTTTTTGAGCAGTATTACAAACTTCAGGATGTATTAAAAGACTATAAAAAATTAGAAAAATCTAACAAATGGAAACCAATCGTAACCGAGGTTCCATATAAAGATTTACGCCCTGATGCGGTTTCAAGCACTATTGCTCAGGTAAGAACCCGCCTATATTTATTGGGAGATTTACAACATGATTCTAAGAGTGATGTATATGACCGTGAATTAATGGATGCGGTGATGAAATACAAAGTTCGTAACGGATTTAAACCAAATTATATTCTGGCAGAAGAACATATTAAAGAAATGAATGTGCCTCTTTCTGATAAAGTAAAAACATTAATGCTTAATATGGAGAGATTCCGTTCTATCTCGCCTGAGTTAGTAAATAAAGATGAATACATTTTGGTAAATGTTCCTTCTTATGAAATGGTTTATGTAAAAAACGGAAAAGTAGAATTGAAATCAAATGTTTTTGTGGGTTCTCCGGTAACCAAAACAACTATTTTTAATTCTGAAATTGACAGAATCGTTTTTAGCCCTTACTGGACTGTACCGCAAAGTATTGTAGAGAACGAATTGAAAATGAAAATAGCTGCAGATAAAAATTATCTGGCAGATCACAATATGGAAATGGTAAATGGACAAGTGAGACAAAAACCGGGACCTCAAAACTCTCTGGGTTTAGTAAAATTTATGTTTCCTAATCCAGATGACATTTATATGCACGATACACCGTCTAAAACTTTATTCGATTTTGAAAAAAGAACTTTTAGCCATGGTTGTATAAATCTAAAAATGGCTAAAGAACTGGCAACTGCGATGCTTAAGGATTATCCGGAATGGACTCCTGAAAGAATAAGCAAAGCTATGGAAGGTAAAACAGAAACCAGTTTTAAACTGACTAAAAAAGTACCTATTTATATTTGTTATTTTACTTCATTAGTAAATGAAAATGGTGAAGTTGGTTTCTTTCAGGATGTTTATGAAAAAGACCAGGAAGCAACCACTGAATTTCCAGCTAAGTCTGTTGCAAATAAATAATATTAGACCAAGTTTAGAAAAGACTTAAATTTTATAGATAGCTTTTTGTTACACTTTTAAAATTGATTTTTGGAAGAGTAACGAGAAGCTATTTTTTTATGTTTTTAAATTTGATATACATTAACACTTAACCTGTAATCCATTTATTACGAAATGTAATTTTCAAAACAGAAAAAAACCTAACTTATTAATTTAAAAGCTTTTAGAGGATAAAAAAAAGTGTAAAACCGACGGAAATTTGCATCATAATAATATCACTAATTTTTTAATTAAAAATTAATTTATCATGAAAACAGAGAATATCGAAGGATTAACACTTTTTGAAATAAATCTATTAATTCAACAAGGAGGAAAATTTATAATGTTTCCAAATCTGATGACCAAAGCTAAAAGTTCAACTATTTATTTTGTTCGCCCGGATGAAAGAAAGTTTAAATATATTTTTAAACACTTTTTGAAGAATTTATTTAACTTTTGGCGCGCATTTCCTTTAAGACCATTTCATGTTTCAAAATCTTTATTTTATTTAGCAATTGGAGGTAAAGATTACACCCACAATATATTAGCTGATTTAAAACAAATCAATCCAGTTTACAATCCTAATTTATATTGTCTGGAATATGTTTAATATTTAAACAGCCATTCTTTGCAAATACGATCTGGAAGTACATATCGGCTTTTATGATTTAATAGATGAATATGATATGGATACTGAACAAATTTTTAAAAAAATACTTTTATTGATTATATAAATACTGGTTATTACACGAGAAATAATTATATCTTTCACTCATTAAACTGAAATATTAAATGTATGTCTGAAGATTACTCTCAACCTAAAAAAAACTGGTGGGACAAAAACTGGAAATGGTTTGTTCCTACAGGATGTTTAAGCCTTATTTTACTTTTTTGTTTGTTTATTGGAGGTATTTTCTTTGGCGTTACGTCAATGATGACCAATTCTGATGCTTATAAGGAGGCTATGAATAAAGCACAGCATAACGAAATTGTAATTCAAAAATTAGGAACCGCTATTGAGAAAGACGGAATGGTTTCGGGAAGCATTAATACAAGCGGCAATACCGGAAATTGTAATTTAGAAATTCCGATAAAAGGCTCAAAAGGAACCGGAGTTTTATTTGTTGTTGCACACAAAAAAGTAAAATGGAATTTTGATGAATTGTCGGTTTATATAAACGCCACAGACGAAGAGATTAATTTGCTGGAAAAATAAACTCCTGTTTGATGAAAATACTGCAAAATCAGAATTTTAAAATATTTCTATTTTTCTTTCTAACTCTTTCATTAACTATTCAGTCTCAAAACAGATATGGGTCGTATGCGAATGGTATTGAAGCTTTTTCAAAACCATTCAGGATTTTATCCAATTATGTTGATAAAAGCGGAAACGGAAGTATTGAATATACGAATCCCAAGAATCAGGTTTTGAGATTTCGCCTTTTTAATCATAAACCGCAGCTTCTTCATAGCAGAATTGTATACCAGCTTTTTTATTATGAGAAAGATTTTCTGAAAAGGATTGATACTTATGATATAAATGGAAAACCTGCCGGAGAAAGAGAATCAGAAAATGAAGCTTCAGTAATTTTTATTGTTGAAAAACCGGAATTATATCTTCAAAAAAAGAAAATTATTGATGAGGCAGAAGGCAATATTGACATGAAAGATGATAGCAGCGAAAAAATTATCAGAATACAACTTCTGGATTCTGATTACCTGCCTGTAAAAGAAGATAAGCCTCAATATATTTCGAGTAAAATGTATTGGGAATACAATATTAGAAAGTACTGGCCTTAATTTCATGAAAAAACAAAAATCTCTCATCTAGCCCCGATAGAAGGGAAAATCCTTTTGTGCCACTCTGCATTGCTATTGTTGGCACAAAAGATTTGGAATGATAGCGGGACTATTGTTAATTATGAAACAAAATGTTTGTGCTCCTGAAATAAAATTGTGGCTTTATTTTTGAATAAGTAGTATTTTTGAAACTAATAAATCCCCAATAAATGAAAAAGATTATTATTCTTGCGTTTGCATTTTCACTTACATCATGTGCTGAGATACAGCAAACACTAAACCAATTACCACAATTATCGCAAATACCCGGTGTTGGAGGTGTTGATATTGCTGCCGGACTGAGAGAAGCCTTAAATAAAGGAATTACACAACAAGTAAGTAAACTGACTGCAGTAGACGGTTTTTATAAAAACGAAGCTGTAAAAATTCTTATGCCCGAAGAACTGCAGAAAGTGGATGCAACACTTAGAAAAGTTGGTCTCGGCTCGTTGGCCGATGAAGGAATTAAAGTTCTGAACCGCGCTGCAGAAGATGCTGTAAAAGAAGCAACTCCGATATTTGTTACTGCTGTAAAAAATATGTCTTTTACGGATGCCAAAAATATTTTGCTGGGAAATGATAGTGCTGCTACAAGTTATTTGCAAAATAGTACCACTACAGCATTATACGGAAAATTTAATCCTGTGATTAAAAGTTCTTTCCAAAAAGTGGGTGCTGATGTCGTTTGGACGAAAATCATCAATAAATACAACACAATTCCGTTGGTTAAAAAGGTAAATCCTGATTTAACTGATTATACAACAAATAAAGCTCTTGTCGGTGTATTTAAGATGATTGCTGTTGAAGAAAAAGAAATCCGTAATAATATCAACGAAAGAACAACGCCTTTATTGAAAAGTGTGTTTGCAATGCAGGACGGGAAGTAATTTTTTCGAAGGTTCAAAGGTGCATAGTTCGAAAGGTTCAAAGCTTTTCGGACTTTGTGTAAAACCTTGCGTACTTCGGTTAAGCTGCAAAACAAAAACTATAACAAACCAACCAAAACAATGCAAAAAATTACCATTCTGATTCATTGCAAAGACCAAAAAGGAATTATCGCAGCAGTGACTACTTTTATTGCAAAAGTAGAAGGAAATATCACTTACATCGACCAACATGTTGATGTAGAGCAAAATGTATTTTTTATGCGATTAGAATGTGAATTAACGAATCACCACATTACTATTGAAGGCTTAAAAGAAGATTTTAATCAAACTATTGCAGCCGATTTTAGTATGTCGTGGGATTTGTATAATCAGGAACAAAAACCAAAAATGGCTTTATTTGTGTCAAAATACGATCACTGCCTTTTTGATATTTTAGGCCGTTACAGCGCGGGTGAATTAAATGTTGAAATTCCGGTAATTATTAGCAATCATAATGATTTAAGATCTATTGCAGAGCGATTTGATATTCCATTTCACTGTGTGCCTTTTACAAAAGAAAATAAGGACGAAGGCGAAGCCAAACAAATTGAACTGCTGAAAAAATATCAAATCAATTTTATTGTTTTGGCTCGTTATATGCAGATTATTACACCAAAACTGATTTCGCTTTACGAAAACAAAATCATCAATATACATCATTCCTTTTTACCGGCCTTTCCAGGTGCAAAACCCTATCACTCCGCTTTTAAACGTGGTGTAAAAATTATTGGTGCAACTAGTCATTATGTTACTGAAGAATTAGACGAAGGCCCAATTATCGAGCAGGATATTGCCAGGGTGTCACACATTCACTCTGTAGAAGATTTTATCATGAAAGGACGTGATTTGGAGCGTATTGTTCTGGCACGTGCTATTAAACTTCATTCAGAACGTAAGACGATGGTTTACAGTAATAAAACAGTGGTTTTTTCTTAAGGTTCTGAGGTGCTAAGGTACTGAGGTGCTAAGACTTATATTTTTAAATTTTCCCTATAATAACAAACCCGACAAGTTTTTAACCTGTCGGGTTTTATTTGTTTATGATGCTTTGAACCTTTGAGCCTTTGAACCTTTGAACCTTAGCATCTTAGTACCTCAGCACCTCAGCACCTCAAAAAAAAAATCACACTCTTGGATCTGCAAAACTATTTACCTGCTCCATTGTTAATCCTAAAGCATTTGCAACTCCTTCTCCATAAGCAGGATCGGCTTTGAAACAGTTTCTAATATGACGGATCTGGATAAATAATTGCGCTCCTCCTACTTGTGCAGCAGTGTTTTTGAATAACAATTGTTTTTTTTCTTCAGTCAGTAAACGGAATAGTAATCCCGGCTGCGTAAAATAATCGTTGTCGTCTTCTCTGAAATTATATGCATAAGCATCTCCGTGCAGTGCCAATGGCGGTTCTTTAAATTCCGGCTGTTCCTGCCATTCTCCAAAACTGTTTGGTTCATAATGTTTACGGCCTCCATTGTTTCCGTCTACACGCATTGCTCCGTCTCTATGAAAAGTATTGTAAGGACATCTTGAAGAGTTTACCGGAATCTGGAAATTGTTTACTCCTAAACGGTAGCGATGGGCATCTCCATAAGAAAACAAACGGCCTTGCAGCATTTTATCTGGAGAAAAACTAATTCCGGGAACAACGTGTGCAGGGTTAAAGGCGGCCTGTTCTACTTCGGCAAAATAGTTTTCCGGATTTTTATTTAATTCAAATTCTCCAACAGGAATTAACGGAAAATCACCTTTTAACCAAACCTTAGTTAAATCAAAAGGATGAAAACGATAATTATTGGCCTGTTCTTCGGTCATGATCTGAACAAACATTTTCCATTTAGGAAAATTTCCATCTTCAATAGCATTAAATAAATCTCTCTGATGACTTTCTCTGTCGCCGCCAACCAATACGGCTGCTTCTTCATCAGATAAGTTTTCTATTCCCTGTTGCGATACAAAGTGAAATTTAACCCAGTGTCTTTCATTCTTAGAGTTTAAAAAGCTAAAAGTATGGCTTCCGAAACCATGCATTTGTCTGTAGCTTTTCGGAATTCCCCTGTCGCTCATTACAATAGTTATCTGGTGCAAAGCTTCAGGCAATAATGTCCAAAAATCCCAATTGTTATCAGCACTTCTCAAATTGGTTTTTGGATCACGTTTTACTGCATGATTTAAGTCAGGGAATTTCATGGGATCACGAAAAAAGAAAACCGGCGTATTGTTTCCAACCAGATCCCAATTTCCTTCATTGGTGTAAAATTTCATGGCAAAACCACGAATGTCTCTTTCGGCATCTGCAGCTCCTCTTTCTCCTGCAACAGTAGAAAAGCGCACAAACATATCTGTTTTTTTACCAATTTCAGAAAACAGATCTGCTCTCGTATATTTTGTAATATCATGAGTTACTGTAAAAGTTCCGTAAGCACCGGATCCTTTTGCGTGCATTCGTCTTTCTGGAATCACTTCGCGATCGAAATGTGCCATCTTTTCTAAAAACCAAAAATCCTGTAATAAAACGGGACCACGAGGTCCTGCAGTCTGAATGTTTTGATTATCTGCAACAGGAGTACCTGTAGCAGTTGTTAATTTTTTGTTTGAATCCATGTTGCTGATATTTAATGTTTTATCAAATATACAAACAAAACACTTCGATATTAATAATCAAAATTGATTGTTATTATATTTTAATAATCAAAAGTTATATTTACTTATAAAAACTGTAAAATGAAGCATTTAAAAATCTTAACTTATGTCCAACAAAGTAATAACAAAACCTTAACATCAATACATTGATATATGTCTGACCTTTGTAATGTAATAAACTGGTTATTTATTATTTTGGTTTTGGTTAGTTAAATGATGCCGGCGTCTACGAGATGCCGGCATTCTTTTTTATATCTGTTTTGTTTCAAAGTTTAAGGTTTTCTTGGTTTCAAGTTGATTGGCTTTGAGCATAATTTTATCGCAATCCACATAGGTTTCGCAAAAAATCACAAAGTTTTTTTTATATAAGTACTTTAGTTTGTTAAGCTGATCAAATCAAAAGCTTTGCAAACTTTTCTTTTATAGGAACTTGCGAACTTTGCCGTTAAATCCACCACAAACCAAAACCTGAAACCTGAAACCTGAAACCTGAAATTTTCCTCCTTCTTCTATTTGGATACAACTACAAGGGATTTGGCTACTTTATATTTTTATTCTTAACGGATCTTTGTATTTATAATTAAAAACAAATTCAAACAAGTTATGGATACAATCAAGAAAATAAATTTAGGAAATCAGGGACTTGTGGTTCCTAATATTGGTTTAGGATGCATGGGAATGACCCAGATTGCCGGAATGGATATTTATGGCAAAGCCGACGAAAAAGAAGCTATTGCCACAATTCATCGGTCACTTGAGTTAGGCGGGAATTTTCTGGACACTGCAGATTTATATGGTCCCTTATTAAATGAAAGATTGGTAGCAAAAGCTATAAAAGGCAATCGTAATGCTTATAGTATTGCTACAAAATTTGGTTATGAAATCGATGATAAGGAACAATTAACCTGGAATTTTAACGGTAAAAAAGAATACGTAAAAAAAGCGGTAGAACGTTCCCTGAAAAACCTGGGTACAGACTATATTGATTTGTACTATTTGCACCGTCTTGACCCAAACACGCCAATTGAAGAAACCGTCGAAGCTATGGCAGATTTGGTAAAAGAAGGAAAAGTGGGTTACATTGGGTTATCGGAAGTCTCATCAGAAACGATTCGAAAAGCACATAAGATTCACCCTTTAACCGCTGTTCAGACTGAGTATTCCTTATTTGAGAGAACGGTTGAAGAAGCCGGAATTTTAGATACTTTAAAGGAATTGGGAATAGGATTTGTTGCTTATTCTCCACTTGGCAGAGGTTTTATCTCCGGAGATATCAAAACACCGGATGATTTTCCGGAAAATGATTTCAGAAAAGCAATTCCCCGCTTTCAGGGAGAACAATTTTATAAAAATATAGAATTGGTAAATGAGATTACAAAAATGGCAGCAGGAAAAAATAGTACCGCTTCGCAATTGGCACTTTCGTGGATTGCTTCAAAAGGTATTTTATCAATTCCGGGAACAAAACGTGTAAAATATGTAGAGCAAAATATTGCTGCGGCCCAAATGGTTTTAACCCCTGAAGAAATAAACCATCTTGAAACCATCATTCCGCTTGGGACACAAACTGGTGCAAGATATGATGCTGCAAATATGGCTGGAATCGATCAATAATATACTAACTAATTGCTTATATAAATTTAATCAGGAAAAGTTATCTTTACGGTAGCTTTTCCTTTTATACGCTTTAAAAATTTTGCCATGAAAAAAGAAGTTCATATTCCGTATACGATTCAGTCTATTTCAGAATTACATTCGATGCTGAAAATTCCGAAACCGGAACATCCTCTGGTGAGCTTTGTCGATTTAAGCCAAATAACCTGTCATTTTGATGATAACCTCAAAAGTGTTGTTTACTCTTTTTATACCGTTTGCATTAAAAAAGGTTTTACCGGAAAAATGAAATACGGACAAAATTTTTACGATTTTGACGAGGGGGTGATGACGTTTATGTCGCCGGGTCAGGTAATTTCTACCGAAGTTTCGGTTGACAGTGCCGTTTATGGCGCGATGCTCGTTATTCATCCTGATTTTATTCAGAATTATGCTTTATCAAAAAACATTAAAGATTTTGGTTTTTTTTCATATGCAGTTAATGAAGCTTTACATCTTTCTGATAAAGAGCAAACTATGATTACCGGAATCATGAAAAATATCGAACAGGAATATTGTTCCTCTATTGACGCTTTTAGTCAGGATGTCATGATTTCGCACATCGAACTGCTGCTTAATTATTGCAATCGTTTTTACAACCGTCAATTCCTTACAAGAAAAATTGCCAATAATACGCTTTTAAGCAAATTAGAAAATTTGTTAGACAATTATTTTGAAGGTGATAAAGTGCAAAAATTTGGATTGCCAACCGTAACTTACCTGTCTGAAGAATTAAATGTTTCTCCCAATTATTTAAGTGATATGTTACGCGCCTTAACTGGGCAAAGCACACAGCATCATATTCACAATAAAATTATTGAAAAAGCAAAAGAACTCCTCACTACAACTTCCTTAAGCGTGAGCGAAACTGCTTTTCAATTGGGATTTGAATATCCGCAATCTTTTAATAAATTATTCAAAAGTAAAACAAACGTATCGCCGTTGGAATTTAGAAGTTCGTTTAATTAACCCGTTGTGTGATTACGCTTTTATGCCACAGATTTACAAAGGTTACGCAGAGCTTCGCAAAAGGAAAAATAATTACTTTGTGAATCTCTGTGTTAAAATCTACATAGAACCTGGAATTAGCTCTTAAATTTTTCGTGGAGTAATTTAAAATACGGAAATGCCTTTAATAATCGGCTTCCGTGCCAGGAGAACATTTCGCCATCGACAAAAACAGTTTTGGCGTGATGTGTAAAACGTCCGATTTCAAAAGCATCTTCATCCTTAAAAGGATAAGGTTCTGAGGAAAGAAAAACCAAATCCGGATCGCCTTCTAATCGCATTTTCTTGAGCTCTATTTCGGGATAACGGCCTTTGTCTTCGTAGATGTTTTTAAAATGATTCAGTTTTAATAATTCATTAATGTATGTATCATTTCCGGCAACCATGTAAGGATTTTTCCAGATAAAATAAGCCGTTTTTTTAACTTCGATATCTTTTATATATTTTCTGAAATCGCTTAAAGCGAAAGCAAGTTTGTCGTTCCACTTTTGGGCTTCGGTCCTGCAATTGAAAATTTGTCCGAAATCTGAAATCATCTGAAAATTATCTTCAATAGTAATAATGTTCGTTACCCAAACCGGGCAGATTTCACTTAGTTGATTTACGATTTCTTGTGTATTTTCTTCTTTATTACAAATAATAATATCCGGCTGTAATAACTTTATTTTTTCGAAGTGGATTTTCTTGGTTCCTCCAACAACTTTTTTGGTTGATTTGAAATGGTAAGGATGCACACAAAACTTTGTGATTCCGATAATTTTTTCTTCTAAACCCAAATCATATAACAACTCCGTTTGAGAAGGAACTAATGAAATAATTCGTTTTGGAGCCGCCTCAAAAGAATGAATTGTACCTAGCTGATCGGCATATTGTTTCATGTTTTCGTTGTTTCAGGGTTTTAAGTTGTTGAATTGTTTTTTTACCGCAGAGTTGCACAAAGTTTTTCACAGAGATTCGCAAAGTTCTTTTTTAAGTATTTCATTTAGATTAAAAGCTCAAAAATTTAAAATTATCTTAGTGTAACTCTGTGAAAAACTTTGTGCATCTCTGTGGTATAATTATTCTTAAAATAAAGCAATCAGAAATTTTAAACCTGAAATCTTGAATTAATTATCGCTTCCATTTCTTTCTGAACCGATAGCGCTTCTTCTCTTGCTTTTTCTGCAAAATCAGTTCCTTTTGAAGCATAGATAATAGCTCTGGCAGAATTTACCAAAAGACCGATTTTATCATTCATTCCATATTTGCATACTTCAGACAAACTTCCGCCCTGAGCACCAATTCCCGGAACTAACAGGAAACTATTGGGAACAATTTTTCTTATATCTGCAAAATATTCTGCTTTTGTAGCGCCTACTACATACATTAAGTTTTCGCTGTTTTTCCATGTTTTAGAAGTCTCCAAAACCTGTTTGTATAATTCTTTAGCTCCGCTCTGTTCGGCTTCGCCTCGAGTTCCGTTTGTGGTTAAGGTTTGAAAATCAAAAGCACCTTCGTTTGATGTTAACGCCAGCATGATAGTATGCTTATTTTTGAAGGCAAGAAAAGGTTCTACAGAATCTTTTCCCATATAAGGGGCAACTGTTACACTGTCAAAATTAAGGTCTTCAAAAAAAGCTTTCGCATACATGCTCGAAGTATTTCCTATATCACCGCGTTTTGCATCGGCAATGGTAAAAATATCCGGATAATTTTCATTGATGTAATTAATTGTTTTTTGCAGTGAAAGCCATCCCTTTATACCATACGCCTCAAAAAAAGCAGTATTGGGTTTGTATCCCACGGTCAAATCGTGAGTGGCATCAATTATCGCTTTGTTGAATTCAAAAATAGGATCTTCTGTTTCTAGTAAGTGTTGTGGAATTTTGTCCAGATCAGGATCTAATCCGACACATAAAAATGATTTTTTCTGAAGAATTTGTTCGTGTAGCTGTTGTGTTGTCATTCTTGTTTTTTTAATCTTCTGTTCGATTAGAAGCTGTTCTTTTTTAGAAGTATGCAAAAATAAAAAAAGCCACTCAATTAAGAATGGCTTTTTGGTTTTATATTCTGTTCTGCTTACAAATTACCTAAATAAACAATTTCTGTTCTTCTGTTTTCTGCTCTTCCTGCAGCAGTTTTATTAGATTTTACCGGTTTTGAAGCACCAAATCCCTGAGAAGTTAAATTGGCAGGATTTACTCCTTTTTCAATCAAAAGATCCATGATTACTTTTGCTCTGGCTTCAGATAATTTTTGGTTTGCTTTTGCATTTCCTACGTTATCAGTGTGACCGTTAATGGCAAATTTTGCATTTGGATAATTTTTCAAAATCTCTTTTATGGCATCTAATCTTCCTGATGTTTCTCCTTTTCTGGCATCACTCAGAGTTGCTTTTCCTGTTGTAAAAAAGATAGATTTTGCTTCCACTTTTAATTGCTCCAATGTTGCTTTAGAAACTTTTGGACAGCCTTGATTATCAGCAGGACCTGCGATTAAAGGGCATGCATCATCTTTGTCTAAAATGCCATCTTTATCTGCATCCAGATTTGGACATCCTTTGTTTTCAGGTAATCCGGCTTCATTAGGACAAGCATCATCTTTGTCTAAAACGCCATCCATATCTGTATCCGGCCATGGACAGCCTTTGTTTTCTACAGGGCCCGCTACTGCCGGACAGGCATCAACATTGTCCAGTAATGTATCTCCGTCTGTATCTTTCCAAGGGCAGCCTTTGTTTTCTGCAGGACCTTTAACATCCGGACAGGCATCATCTTTATCAAAAACTTTATCTCCGTCTGTATCTGGCCAAGGGCAGCCACTATTTTCGGCTGGTCCGGCTACTTTCCTGCACGCATCTTCTTTATCAATCACGCCATCTTCGTCTGTGTCTTTAAATTTCTTTTCGTACACCGGGATTTTTATTCCTAAATGAAAATCTGCTCCTTTTGATTCTTTAGAAATTAAATTACTAACAACAGATCCTGAACCAATGAAGAATACTCCTACTCTAATTCCTGATCCTACCTGCATTCCGCTGTATTCCATCCATGTCAATGGCATGTAATAACTAAACCATCTGCTTTCGTAACGTGGCGTCAGAGATACTCTGTCTGCGATTCCATAGCTGTTGAGTTTATTGGCAGAAACCATATTTATATCTCCGTTAAGGTTCAGATAGAATTTTCTGTACATGTTCCAGTCTACATCAGCATGAAGTGCTGTTGGCAAATTTGTTTTTGCTCCTTTTGATGTTGAGGTCTTTGTGTAATGCTCGTTTAAGAAATCATACAGATTATCTGCATCATCAATCATTTGCTGGGTTATAACACCATTTACGTTATAGGTATCCTGTTTTGCATTTTTATACTCAATAGAACCTATATCGGTTACAGATAATCCGAAACGCAATTTGTATTTGTTTAAATCCCTGAAATTGTTGTCTGCAGGTTTTGCGTTGTCTAAATCATAATCTGCATAATCTGGTCTCCATTCGTAAACAAGTCCGAAATCAAAACCAAAACCTCTTGATTTGGCATCAAAATCATAATCTTCATTTGCTTCAAAATCCTGACTTGCGCCAATCGTAATTTCTCCACTGGACATCAAAAGTCCCTGACTTGGGTCTACTGTATTCTCAACATACGTTACATTGACATCTTTTCCTCTAACATACCCATTTACACCTCCCTGAAGATATTTGGCAGTCAAACCTCCTTTTAAGAAATGCTGGTTTTTTTGATATAAAACAGCCGCATAAGAAATACCCAACTCACCCCAGGTGTTTGAAGAACCATTTGCGTTTCCGGCGTTTAAATTAAAATCACTGGACTCATCCAGACCGTCTTTTACCTGATCTATAAGATATCCGTTTATATTTCTTACGTTACTTACTGATCTTGCTCTTGTAAATACGGCAATAGTATGCTTTGGAGCAATATTAAACATAAAAGATGGCCCCATAATATCAAAATTTGCAAGACCATTATTGGCATTTGACGGGGTCATTTTAGCTTCTCTGTCAAAATCATATCCATCTTTGTATACATCAAAAAGACGTACTCCGTACAAATCATTCTGTACCGATCCGCTGATTGAAAATAAGTTGATGTCTGTCTTGAAACGGGAATCGGCTATAGAAGCCGGGTTAAAAAGTACACTTTGTACACCTGCATAATTATCATGAAAATAACCTAAATAAGATTGGGCTTTTAAATGAATTGAGGCAGTTAAAATTAATAAAACGAGTATTTTTTTTTTCATTCAAATAGGGGTTTTAGTTTTAATTGGGCGCAAAACTACAATAAAACATTTACTAAGGTGTTAACAAAACATTGAATTCATGTAACATCTGCAATTAATTATGTAAGAAATAAAACTATCTACTTGTATATTTTTGAACAAACCCAAAAATACAGTTATATGAGCCCGAATATTGGAATTAGTACCAAGAATTTAAAGAAAAGCACCAACATATTAGCCACGATTTTATCTAACGAGATGACACTGTATGTAAAAACCAGAAAGTTTCATTGGAATATTTCCGGTAATAGTTTTATGGAACTCCACAAGCTTTTTGAAGATCAATACCGAATTTTGGAGAATAATATTGATGAAGTTGCAGAACGCATTAGCCAGTTGGGTGAAAAAACAATCGGAACAATGACGGAGTTTATAGAAAATTCTACACTAAAGGAATCTCCAAAAGAATATGTTTCTCAAAAAAACATGCTACAGGAGCTTTTGGAAAATCATGAACAGATGGTAACTGAATTTAGAGATTATATTCCGGCATTTGAAAATGATAATCACGATATAGGTTCTGCTGATTTTATTACGGGTTTACTGCAACAGCATGAAAAAATGGCGTGGATCCTTCGCCGCTATCAGGCGTAATGTGAATTATAGAACATTACCGAAAATTGATATAACGAAAGAATTGATATTAAATTGCAATTTTACAGTAATAAAAAATCGTAAAAAAAAATATCATGAATACTACAGAAATAAAAGGAAATTGGAATGAGTTGAAAGGGAAGCTGAAACAAAATTACGCTGATCTTACAGATGATGATCTAATGTATGAAGAAGGAAAAGAGGACGAAATGTATGGAAAACTTCAACAGAAATTAGGCAAAACTAAAGAAGAGTTTAATAAGTTGTTATCAGATTTGTAAACCCTTTTGACCCAATAGAAATACCGTCTAAATTTTATGCTTAGACGGTATTTTTTTGGCTGGGTCAAAACAATAATTTCTTAAAATATTATCTTAATAAATACAAAACCCTTTCAAAACCAAAAAAAAATTAATTATCTTTAACCCTATTTTTATCCTATGAAACTATTTATAAAGTTCGATATTAACACCATTTGTTCTCTTTTTTTAAAAGAAAAACTCGAAGAACAAAATATTAATTTTACCACATTGGGATTTGGTGAAATTGAATTAGATGAAAATCTTGATGTTGAAGGACTTGAAAGTTTAAAAAACACCTTGGGTCCGTTTGGTTTTGAAGTTGTAGAAAATCAAAAAAGCGTTTTAGTCCAGAAGATTAAAGATGCTATTATCGAACTTGTTTATATGGACGATAATAACAACTTTAAAAGTTCTGTATTTTTGGCTGAAAAATTAAATCACAGTTATGGTTACCTATCGAATGTTTTTTCGGAAGTGACATATTCTTCGATTGAAAATTTCATTATTTTACAAAAAATAGAAAGAGCTAAACAACTCATGCTGGTTAATGAAATGAGTTTAACCGAGATTGCTTTTTTACTTAATTACTCAAGTGTTGCGCATTTGAGTACGCAGTTTAAAAACACAACCGGTATAACTCCATCGGCTTTCCAGAGGATTATTAAAAAGAGAAGAGAAAATTTAAAATAAATTTAATACCACTATAATCAATGCAAAAAAACGCATTACACATTTTGCTCGCTGATGACGATGAAGACGACAGACTTTTTTTTAAAGATGCCTTTGAAGAAGTAAGGGTACAAACAAAAGTACAATTTGTTCATGATGGTCTTCAACTTATGGAATACCTTATGGCACCTGATGTCAAATTACCCGATATTTTGTTTCTGGATTTAAATATGCCAAAAAAAACTGGTAAAGAATGTTTGATCGAAATCAAAAAAACCGAGCATCTTAAAAATATAATTATTGCCATATACTCTACTTCATCTTCTGAGGAAGATATTGAAGATACCTTTATTGAAGGGGCCAATATTTATATTAAAAAGCCAAGTGATTTTAATACGTTAAAAAAAATAATTAATGAAGTCGTTACTTTAAATTGGCACTATCACACGTCTGGCCTTAACCGTGATAATTTTTTGTTGCGCCTAAAATAATAGCATTTCCATGAAATGGTTACCCCGGTTTAATTCTTCTAACTCGTTAAGAGTTATATTTGTAATTGCAGTTTTTATTCTGTTATTTCTTTCTTCAATTGCTTACAAACACAACCAGGACTTAAACGAATCCAGTAAGTTGGTAATGCATACTTATGAAATAAATATACAGTTAGAGCGGTTAATGTCTGCTATAAAAGATGCCGAAACGGGTCAGCGTGGTTACATCATAACACGCAATAATCGTTTTCTTACGCCTTATCTTTATTCGCGCGACAAGGTCAATACTTCGTTTATTACCTTAAAAAAACTAACGGCAGATAATCCGGCACAGCAACAAAATCTGCGCAGATTATTCACACTAATAATTCAGCGTTTTACTTCGTTTGAAAATTGTTTTAAATACAGCGATCCCAAAACATATGATAAGAGAAAACTCGACAATCATATGTTTGGCGGTCGGGTTTTAATGGAGAACATTCGTTTTCAGGTTGATAAAATGAATGACATCGAAAAAGCTTATCTGCAAAAAAAACTAAAAATCTATGCAGAGGAAATTTCCTTAAGTCCTGTCTTCTCTATTTCCCTTTTTCTTACCGCACTTACCTTTATCATATTATCTTACAGACAAATAAGCAGAGACATCAAAAGCTTAAAAGTCTATAATAAAAAACTCCTTATTTCTTCGCGATTAATGTCAGAATCTGAAACTATTGGTAAGTTCAGTACCTGGCAATGGGATCTTGATACACAAAAAATTGATTATTCAGAAAACCAATATCGATTATTAGGTGTTTGGCCAAATAGTTTTGTACCAGAAAAAAAAACTTTTCTGGATTTTGTACATCCTGATGACAAGGAAGCTGTTGCTGAATCTATTGAAAATATCCTGAAAAAAAAGCAATTGCCTTTTATCTATTATAAGGTGTTGCGTCCGGATAATGAAATTAGATACTTTAAATCTACCGGAAAATTATTAACAGATCAGCAGGGCAATAATATCTTATTGGGAATCAACTTTGATATTACCGATGAGCACTTGTTAAATATAGAACTTAAGGAGCGTAACGCTGAGTTGGAAGCAAGCAATAAAGAACTGGCTTCTTTTAACCACGTTGCGAGTCACGATTTGCAGGAACCTTTGAGAAAAATTCAGACTTTTATTTCGAGAGTTTCTGATGCTGACAAAGCCGTTTTGTCTGACAGTGCCAAAGACTATATATATAAGATAGAAGTATCGGCCAAAAGGATGCGTGTACTTATTGATGATTTACTTTTATTTTCAAGAACCAATACTACTAAAAAAGAATTCATAAAAACAAATTTGAGTGAATTGCTTGAAAATGCTAAATCTGAACTAACAGAAATTATAGACGAAAAAAAAGCAATCATTACAGCTTCAAAATTACCAAAGCTTTCTGTGATTCCATATCAGATCGAACAGCTGTTTATAAACCTGATCGGAAATTCCTTAAAATACAGTCAGCCGGATTTGGTTCCTGAAATAAGTATTGAAAGTGAAAAAGTAAACTCGGATCAGTTTCCCGAATTGCTGGATCAGAATACTAAGAAATTCTACAAGATCACTTTTACGGATAACGGAATGGGATTTGACCCACAATTTAAAGAAACTATTTTTATACTTTTTCAGCGCTTACATTCCAGACAAGATTATCCCGGTACCGGAATAGGTTTAGCCATCTGCAAAAAAATAGTTGAGAACCACAAAGGCTTCATAACCGCAGACAGCACGCCAGAAGTGGGCTCTGTTTTTACGGTTTTCCTTCCTGAATAAATCCTACAAAAAGACTACATAAAAAACGTTATATAATCCATAATGGGAATTATATAACGTTTCTTTTTTATGCTGTAAAGTAAAATAATCATTTCGTTAGCATCTTTGTAATGTAATACTTTATGAAGTAATTGATGAAAGCAAAACACATTGTAAAAGCATTTTTTTTAAGGGTCTTTTTTTTACTGATTATATTAATATGCAATTCTTGCGAAAAAAATAATCAAATAGAAACAACTCTAAAAAATCAGGTTTTTATAAAAAGTGACAAAGAACTTACTGCAGCTTATTTTTTAATTGCGACGGCAGGTATAAGTAAGTCTGTAATTTCTAAAAGTCAGGCTGCTCAGCAAAAAAGTTCAGAAAGTACTATAAGGGAAATGAGTAAAAAGCTGGAAAATCATCAGAATCTTTTGTTACAGGAAGTAACAAAAATGGCCAACAACAGGCTCGTGATTGTTACAGATATAGAGACAATTAATAAAGAGGATTTATACGATCTGATTAATAAGGACAATACAAAATTTAATGAGGCTTATCTCGATTCGGTTATAGAATCATTAGATGCTCAGATTAAGTTGTTCGAATCAATTTCCAGAGACACAAATGATAAAATGATTTTAAAGTTAGTATTACAGTATTTGCCGACAGATTACCAGTTTCTAAGAGAAACTAAACAAATTAAAGAACAAATTTATTAAAAGCCCGTAAAGCAATTATTAACTAAATTATTAAATTATGAAAATTCAATCAAATTTTTTATTCGCCTTAACACTATTTCTAACAGCTTCATTCGGAATGCTACACGCTCAAAACGACAATGTTACAACTGAGTTCGGTGTAAAAGGAGGTTTCAACATGTCTAATTTCTTATCAGACGATGATGAAGCAACTGACGAAAATATCTTATATGGTTTTAATGCCGGTGTTTATGCCACATTGCCAATCTCAAACTTTGTTGCGATTCAGCCAGAGGTTTTGTTTACTACAAGAGGTTCAGAATTAGAATATGACACCGATCTTGGTAGTGGAAACACAAAATTCAAATTAAACTATATAGAAGTTCCTTTATTGGTAAGAGTAAATATCACTAAAAACTTTAACCTTCAGGCTGGTGGATACGCATCTTATCTTGTAAGTTCTAAAGTTACTGGAGACGGAGCCATTGATTTTGAGGAAGAAATTGATACTGACGACTTAAACAAATTTGATGCAGGTATTGTAGCAGGTGTTGGAGTTGACTTTAGCCCAATAAGCATTGGTGTTCGTTACAACTATGGTTTAACAACTATTGGTAAAGAAAGAACTATTGCAGGAGAAACTTACAGATTTCCAGACGCAAAAAACAGTAATTTGAGTGTATACTTATCATACAAATTAAATTAAAAACAAATTAATTATTAACCATAAATAATAAAGACCATGTCAAATTTATTATATACAATCGCAGTAATACTGGTTATTCTTTGGGCCCTTGGGTTCTTCGTTTATAGCCTTGGAAGTGTTATCCACATATTACTGGTAATTGCCATTATCGCAATTCTGTTCAGACTTATTAAAGGTCGAGAAGTTTAAAAAGCAAAAAATTAATTATAAAAATTCATTAATCCATTAAATCAAAAATTATGAAAGCAAGTAGCACATTATTAGGAATTCTAGGAGCCGCAGCAGCGGGAGCATTTTTAGGAGTATTGTTTGCACCGGACAAAGGTTCAAACACAAGAAAAAAAATCTCAGATAAATCAAAAGGTTACGGAGATAACCTAAAAAGTAAAGTAGATGGTATCATCAGTACAATTACTTCAAACGGTAAAGATATCATCGAAGAAGGTAAAGCAAAATTTAACGCTGCAAAAGAAGACTTCAATTCTGAAGCAAAAACTGTAAAAACTAACTATTAATAAGTGAAATTTTTAAACCATAAATACCTTTATCATGGAAACAAATGCAACAACAAATGAAAACCTTAATCTTTATGAAAAAGCCGAAAACTATACAAAAACGAGTTTAGAATTAATTAAACTTAAAACTGTTTCAGCTGCTGCTGACGCCTTGTCAACAGTAACATCTAGAATTGCGGTCGGAGCTGTTGTTGCATTTTTCACCTTGTTTCTTAATATCGGGTTGAGTTTATGGATAGGAAAGGAACTTGGAGAGTATTACTACGGTTTTTTTATAATGGCCTTATTCTATTTGATAGTAGCTATTGTAATGCACAAAACACAGCATAAATTAATCAAAACTCCTATTGGGAATATGATTGTTTCCAGTATTTTAAAAGAAACTAAAAAAGAAAATTAAACCCTGATTTAAAAATTATAAACGAAGACTGGTTATGGAAACTATTTATAATATTGAAACTTTAAATCAGAGGATTCAGCTACTGGAAAAGCAACAGGATGAAGAATGGTGTGCAATAAAAGATGAAATCGACGATATAAAAGAGAACCTGAAACCTCTTAATCTTATTCGCAACACGATTGAAGAAATCAATGAAACTGTCGGCTTAAAGGGCAATATAGCACAATCTGCCATAAGTATAGGAATTGGCTATCTCGCTAAAAGATTTGTAATAGGAAAAACCGATTCTGCAATGAAAAACATTTTCGGAACATTATTACAACTGGTAGTAACAAAATTAGTTTCTAAAAGAGACGATTCTTCAGAGGATGATGAAGAGGAAGAATCTAAACAATATGAACCATCAAGAGAGTAATTGTTTAACTACAAATAAATTTATTATGGAAAAGTTTAGCGAAATAGTATTAAAAAATGGTGTTCACATTTACTCCAATCTATATAAATATTTTGAATTTACAAGAGTATTTCTCGGTATCTAGCTCGTTTATACGTTCTGCTATAACAATTAAATAACGGTTAAGCAGCTAATACTTCACTATATAAATTCTAATTTTTATAATTAGAGCCTTATAAGGAAAAAGCAAAGTAAACAATTGGTTTACTTTGCTTTTTTGGTTTTTGTAAAGGTGCAAAGATGCAGAGTTGCAAAGGTTCAAAGGAACATAGATTTAAAACCAAAAAAGCCGAACAATGTTCGGCTTTACTATTTTACATCAGAAAAGAAACCTCTGAACCTTTGTAACTATGTCCCTTTGAACCTAAGAAGTTTACGTTAGTAAACTTCCGAAGCTTCTTTTAATTTTTCCATATTGTTTACCAATTGTAACTCGGCAACAATTTTCTGGATATCACCATTCATGATGTTTCCTAGATCGTAAAGTGTCAAACCAACTCTGTGATCCGTTACACGACCCTGCGCGTAGTTGTAAGTACGAATCTTAGCAGAACGGTCACCAGAACTTACCTGAGAAGTACGTTTTGTAGCATCTTCAGCTTCTTTTTTGGCCAATTCCATTTCGTACAAACGAGAACGTAAAACCGTTAACGCCTTATCCTTATTTTTATGCTGTGATTTCTGATCCTGACATTGCGCCACCAATCCTGTCGGAATGTGCGTTAAACGTACTGCAGATTTCGTTGTATTTACCGATTGTCCTCCAGGTCCGGATGAACAGAAGAAATCTACACGAACATCATTCATATCAATTTGTACATCAAACTCTTCTGCTTCTGGCAATACCATAACAGTTGCTGCCGATGTATGCACACGACCTTGTGTTTCTGTCTGCGGAACACGCTGTACACGATGTACACCAGCTTCAAACTTCAAAGTTCCGTATACATCTTCTCCCGAAACCTCAAAAATTACCTCTTTGAAACCTCCCGAAGTTCCTTCGTTCATATCTACAACAGAAGTTCTCCAACCCATGCTTTCGCAATATTTGGTATACATTCTGAATAAATCACCTGCAAAAATACTCGCTTCGTCCCCACCCGTTCCGGCGCGAATCTCCACCATTACATTTTTAGCATCTTCCGGATCTTTAGGAATCAACATAAATTTGATTTCCTCCTCCAGTTGAGGCAAGCGTTCTTTTGCTTCGTCGAGCTGCATTTTGGCCATTTCTACCATATCTGCATCGCTTCCGTCGGCAATGATTTCGTTTGCTTCGTCAATATTTGCTAAAACAAGAATGTATTCTTCTCTCTTTTCAACCAAAGCTTTGATGCTTTTATATTCCTGGTTGAGCTGCACATAACGTTTTTGATCAGCAATAACATCCGGCTGAATAATCAAATCCGAAATCTCATCAAAACGCTGCTTTACATATTGAAGTCTATCTAACATTTTCTAATTCCTTTTATTGGACTGCAAAATTACGAAATTTTTGTTGAAAATTCTAGTATTGCGGTTTTGAGTTTTTTAGCGAGAAATTTTAATCCAAATAGTGAATTCTGTTCTGTATCAAATACGGCGTTTTCCTTATTTTAAACCAAAGTCAAATCGCTCAGCTCGTCTGCCAATTTGTGCAATCCTTTAGAAATCTGCAACATTTTATCGCTTGATAAAGTGGTTAATCCTTTTGTATATTGGCGGAATAAACTTTGGTTCATTTCTGCATAATGCTCTGCAAAAGCAGACTTATTAATAACACTAAAATAATCAAACACTTGCTCTAAATCTATCTGATAACTAATACTAAAATCTGCAATTGTAACTTTTTGTCCTTGCTCCTGCAGATATTCTACATGATATTGAAGAACTTCTTTAAAATTTTCTTTTATTTCAGATATACTGCTTCCTACTGTAGCCAGTCCATCAATTTCTTTTGCATACGCCGAAAAACCTGTAGCAGTTTTTTCAATAATAACCGAGATTACCCTTTGTTTTGTATTCATATTCGTCTGAATTTTAATTTAAAAAGCTTTAAAACTATTTAAGTCCTGCTGCTTTTAAAATACTATTTAAAGTGCCATTTGCCATTTCTTTACTCCCGTGTCTCGGAATCGTAAGCTGATTCTTTTTCGTCGCATGCCGATACAAATCATGGTTTGCTCCATTTTTATAAAGAAACCAACCATCTTTTTTGAGAAGTTTCAACAACTCATTTACTGAAGCCATTCGCCTTAATTTAAATTACCTTCTAATATCTCTATTTCATATTTGTGGTATTTAAATGTTTTTAGACGCAACAAATTTATAACAATTTTGTTATATAACAAAATTGTTATAAATAATTCAGCCATACCAAAAATTATTATTCTGATAATTATGGTTTTCCGTAAAACCTTTGAATGTAAATAAGTTACTTTTAACACAGTAAAAAATCAGGTGTTTTTACTTGGTAGTTAATTTGAAATAAAGACGATGTTTGTTTTTTATAAACTAAATCAACGCCATCAGGGTATTAAATATATAAATTATAAAGAAATCAATTTTGAAAAAAAATAACATTAGCTAAACTATTATAACATGAAATTCAACAAAGTACTAATTACATTTTTATTCATTTCAATCATATCAATAAGTTATGCTCAAAAAGAAAAACCAAATTCTGTAACAAGGCAATTTATTGAAAATGCCGAAATAACACAGATCAATAAAGACTGGAATGTGAAAGCAGAATTTAAATCAGGGCTTAACGAAGTTGTTTCTTTTTTTCCAGTTGAAGCAATTGATTTGAAGTCAAACACCAAAATAAAATCATTACAAATGGATATGGCCTTAGCCAATAATTATTTTAAATCTTCATGGATTGATTTAAATGAGGTTGATGAATTTATATTATTTATCGAGACATATGTTATTCCAAATCTGAAAGAAAAGACTGAAAGAAAACAATCTGTAACTTATATTTTTAATTCAAGAGAAATTACATTCAGCTTTTATATTGAAAAAAGCTCTAGAAGAATATCAATTTATTTAAAGGATAATGGCAACACAGATAATGAACATTATTTCTGGACAGAGTCGCAAGTAAGCAAGATTCCGGAATTACTTACTATGTTGAAGGAAATTAAGTAACATACTTTTTTATAATTTATAAATCAGGTTTTTTTACTTGGTGATTATTTAAAATAAAGTCGATGTTTGCTTATTTTTAAATTAAAACATTACTAATAGGATCGGAAATCAGAAAATAGAAATGGAAATCTCAGAACTAACACTAAAACTAATTTTACTTTTAATTCCTGGAAGCCTAGCTTGTATTATATACGAAAGGTTAACAATTCATAAACAATGGACTTCATTTAAATTTATAACAAATTCTATTCTCTTCGGTGCAATTAGTTATTTAATTGCAGGAGTAATATTTTCTATCTACAAAGATGATGAAAGCTTTAAATTATTTTGGGATAATTTACCAACAAAAGATATTCCGTATAATGTAATATTAAAGTCTTCAATAATTTCTATTTTAGTAGGTTTTGTTTCAACTGGTATCGATAATTATAAATTAATTAATAAATTTGGTAAATACATACGCCTAACTAACAAATATGGTGACGAAAATTTATTTTCTTATTTCTTAAATGCTGAGGATGTTGATGAGGTTTATGTTAGAGATATTACGAATAAATTAACTTATCATGGATTTATAAATTCATTTTCCGAAACTGATGAAATAAAAGAACTCGTTTTATTAGACGTTGTAGTTTATGACTATGAAACTTCAAAAGAATTATACTCTTTAGATAAAATATATTTATCTAAATCCAAGGAAAACTTAATAATTGAATTACCATATAAAACGAAACAAAATGGCACAGAAACCAGAAAAACCGAGACCACTTAACGAAGGTCAATCAAAAGGAAACACTAGAAACACACCAACAATTAGTCGTCAAGCTCCTCCTCCTCCTCCTCCAAAACCTAAGCAATAAATAACTAATTCATATTATAAATGAATGAACTAATTGGCTTACTTGAACATTAATTGCCACGCTGGCGCGAGCGTCCCTCTCGTGAACACAAGCCATGTCAACAAAAAAAGAAATACTTTGGGGCACGAGCGGGACGCTCGCGCTAGCATAAGGGAAAAATAATAAGAGATAAAAATGAAAATTATTTTAGAAAGAAATTTGGATTTTAAGCAGTTTCAAAATTTGATTATTTTAACTTTTGTTACTGTAATGATGTTTCTTGGAATGCTAAATTCAGTTGACTTTAAATCTTATTATTTTATTGAAATAGCTTTATTTCTTTTGAATCTTATACTAATTACTATTTTACTTACTCAGAAAGGTTTATTAATTGAAAATCAAAATCTTTACAAATCAGTTTTTTTGTTTGGATTTGGGTTAAGAAAAACTCAAATCCAAACATCAGTTTTTCAGCAGCTTTTTATTAAACAAGGAAAACTTTCAACTAATTACGCTTATTCAAATGGCATAAAAGAATTTCATAATTGGGAACCTGATTTAAATCATTCAGTAACAAGTTTTACTTTACTAATGATTGATAAAAATAACACTAATGAAAAAAAGATTTTGACCTTAACTAAACCTGAAAAAGTAAAACTGGCAATTGACTTTATTGTTAAAAATACAAATCTCACGATTTAAAAAATATTATACAAATAATTCTCATTTCATAACTGCATCAGATTCCAAATAAATCTCATGCAAATCATCCAGTAACTCCATTTCTCCTTCTGGCAGAAGCTGCAAAGCAATTTCAAGCAATGTCATTACGTTGACACTATCTTTTATAATTGAAGTATCCCGCGCATCATTATTAAGCAAGATAATACTGGCTTTTAGAAGATCTGAAACCATTAGATTTAATTCGTTATAACTGGAAACTTTTAGCTTTAAGCTAAACCAATTGTCACTAGTATTATCTGGTTTTAGCTTATTGAATTTATTTAATCTTTTCATTGATTTTAAAAATTCCGTGACTTTTCCTTCGTGCTTTGTTTCCATTATTGAATGTTTTTTTTTAAAATTGAATACAAAAATATAAAAAAAACGGGTACATACAACCGAATGTAAACATTCACTTAAAAACAATCGATTACTTGTAATTTCATCGTATGAGAAGAACAAGAAAAAGTGAAGTTCCTGAAGTTGTAATACAGTTGGGAATCAAGATAAAAAGTATAATTAAAGACAATAAATTAACGCAAAGAGAGGTTGCTCATGATGCTGAAATGGATGTAGAAAGTCTAAGAAAATACATTAAGGGCAATCAGGAAATGAAAATAAGTACTTTGTTTAAGATTGCTAAATCATTAAAAATAAATCCAGGCGATTTAATTAAGGATTTATAATAATTTAAGAAATAATGTTTCTTGATTTAGAAAATTGAACAAACTTATAATCATTGCAATATTTCTTTGAATTAAATGAAAATACAATCAAAATTTAGAAGTTTATATTTACTTAGAATAAACGTATTTTTTGTCCTATTTAATTTCTTTTGCCTTTATCATTTTTTTAATAGTTTTAAAACTGAAAGCGTTCAAGTAGGTTTAGGATCAATTATATTTTTAGCCTTAAGTATATATTTTCACATACGTACACTTGGTTCAGTAAATGAAATTACTGTTTTAGAAAATGGCTTACAAAAAACAGCCTTAGTTTCGAATAAAGCAGAATTTATTCCTTTTTCATCTATGGTAAATATTAAAACGGAGCGCATTTCAGGATCTGAGAGTGATGCTGGACAAATAACTACAGGTTATTTTGAAAGTACAGTATTCCTTAAAAATGGCACAGAGTTATTAATTAGCCCTGATCAATATGAAAACTATAAAGAAATTGTTGTAGCTATCAGGCAAAAAATCTAAAAATATACGTTTAGCTTCGTCGCCTGCTCGCTCCACTCTCACCGCACAGTTTATCACCCCCACTCTCCGAAGTGTTCTTATAACCGCAATCGCTCAACAAAATCTCCCAACTTCGTACCCACTCCAACAAACATCAATAAAAAGAAAAAAATTATTGTATTTTCGGCTCAAAAAGAAAACCCAAAATAAATATAACCAATAAAAAATCCATGCAAAAATTAAAAATTTTCACCCTAATTCTTTTAACTATTCCCTTCTTTTGCTTTAGTCAAAACACAAAAGCTATAAAACAAGAAATAGCTAATTTGTTTGCCAAAGCCGATAAAAAAAATCTTCAAAATGTTTTACCATTTGAAATTAATGAAAAAACAGGTTTATTTGATGCCGGCACAAAAAAAACAATACTAAAGCCAACTAAAAAATTCTTCATATCATCACTATTCAATCCTATTATGAAGGGCTCGTATAAAGGGTATGATTTTGAGATAACTCAAAATTTTAAAATAACAGTGATAAAACCAGAAGAGCCAAATATGGAATTAGCACCTCAAATTAAAGAATACAGAGGACCGTCTAATGGCGGGCCGGCTATCATTTATGACAATGATTTTAAAGGCTTTGCGGTTGACGAAAACGGAAGTTTATTAAAATATTCTTATATGTATGTTCACGGAAATGGTGTTCCTGCAGTATCTCCATTTAAATATAAAGGCAAATATTATGGCGTAGCTATAAAGAAGACCGAAAATAATACCCTGAAATACGGCATTATTGATACAGAAGGAAATATTATGCCACATTTCGATTTTATTTATGATCTAATTTACAATAACAGCATGGCAAGCACTGAAGATGATGTTTGGTTTGCTATAAATGCAAATACAAATGGTTCCTGTGATAAACTACTGGAGCAGAGTTACTATGTAAATATGGACGGTGAAGAAAAGATTAAAGGAGAATTGGCTGATTATCCGGGTATAGGAGATCATTTTGGTTTAGATGCAAATACGTCTCCATGCATTACATTCAGCGGTGTATTTGATGTAAAAAACATAAAATGGATTATTAAACCTCAAAGGAAAATAAAAATAAGATGGCTTGATTATACATCAAAAGAAGTACTGGATAGTTATGATAGTAAAGACAGGGATAAGGCAAAAATTTATGTTCGTGTATTAGATGGAGATTCCATTTATTATATGGATCTGAATTTAAAGAATAAGTATTTTCCAACTATAAATAAATAATATTCCGCTGTGTAAAATGTTCATTTTAAATGCCGACTTCGCACACGCTGTCACGAGCAAATGGAACAATACGAAATTTAGTGGTCAGTAAGAAAAGAAAAAGTCCCGTAGGGACAATATATTTATAGAAATACAGAATCGTCTAACACAAAAACCCCATCGGGGTGACATTTAAAATCTGTAATAAATAGTGCTTCTCTGAAGCTTTTTATGGCGCATAATTAATTGCTATAAACATCATTGCTTCGCTGAAGCTTTTTCAATGCAGAATTTGTGTAAAATGTTCATTTTAAATGCCAGCTTCGCACACGCTCGCTCTGGCCAATGGAAGAATAAGAAATTTAGTGGTCAGTAAGAAAACATAAAAGTCCCGTAGGGACAATATATTTATAGAAATACAGAATCGTTTGACACAAAAACCCCATCGGGGTGATATTTAAAATCTATAATAAATAGTGCTTGCGCCTGTTCGCTCCACTCTCACCGCACAGTTTGTCATCCCGAGGAACGAGGGACCACACCAGAAAATCGACATAGATTGGCACGCACGGTTTTTATCTTTAAAAAACTTAGTGTTATTGAATTACTTTGCCGAGCAACGTTGCGGAGTTTCTTTGTCGAGCTACTTGTGTGTTCCCTCGTTCCTCGGGATGACAAAGTTTGGGCAGATGCTTGATTACTTTGCGGATTTACTTTGCCGAGCTACTTGTGTGGTCCCTCGTTCCTTGGGATGACAAGCGTTATGGTAATACGGATTGCGGTAAAAATGCAGTAAAAAAACGCTTGCGCCTGTTCGCTCCACTCTCACCGCACAGTTTGTCATCCCGAGGAACGAGGGAACACACAAGAAACTCGACATAGATTGGCACGCACGGTTTTTATCTTTAAAAAAGCTTAGTTTTATTGAATTACTTTGCGAAGCAACGTTGCGGAGTTTCTTGTGTGGTCCCTCGTTCCTCGGGATGACAAAGTTTGGGCAGATTTCTTGATTACTTTGCGGAGCAACGTTGCGGAGTTTCTTGTGTGGTCCCTCGTTCCTCGGGATGACAAGCGTTGTGCATTAATTCAGCAGATTGGCATCTGAGAGATGTGCATATTTTCCCGTGATGTTTTTTTCTTTATCCAATACAAAAATGGTTGGCGTTCCTATTACACCGTACTTTTTAAAATATTCACCTTCAAAACCTTTTAAATCACAGAGCTTTTCTGTCCACGGCAGGGCATCCATGGTAAGTTTGGAGATACGCTCGTCTGTATCTGAGGTAACGGAAATTACCTGTATGCCTTTTTGGGTCAGTTCACTGTAATTTTTTTTGATCCATTGTATTTCTTCGTCGCAATGTCCGCAGCCGCTTTCGTAGAATAAAATAATGTATTGTGAAGCCGAAAGACTGCTGAGTTTGTTTCCGTTTGGTAAATTTATTTCCGGTGCTTTGTTGCCCGGTACAGCCGCAAAACCGGTTATTACCTGAGCCAAAGTACCTGTCGGGTTTGGCAAAGTTCCGCTTTGGTAAATAGCAAAGGCAATCTGCATTTTTGAGTTTTCCCAGCCGTTTTGTTCACAGATTTCCATCAGGTTGTTGCCCAAACCGTTGAGTACTTCTGCCGAGTATTGTTTTTTGAGCAGCGTAATGGCATCGTTTACAAAAGCTTGCTCGTTTTTAACCCAATCGCGGTAAATTGAAGTCCAGGACTGCAGGGTGTAAAGCCATAACGATGAATGGTACAAATCTGCATTAATATATTTGGCAGCGTCCTGTTTTAGGGTTTCGATTTCTGCGGGCTGTTTTTGCTGGTAACTGCCAAGCTCATTGGCAAACTGGCTGAGCTGCAAAAAAGTGGCGGCATACAAAGGCGAGTTTTTTATCAGGCTTTGCTGCTGTTTGTCTGCCGCTGCTGTTTTGGCAAGTTCTGTTTTGGCCTGCACGTAAAAAGCATCACCGCTTTTGTATATGGTAAGCAAACCCTGTAACAGCCCAAGTCTTGTTTTTGTTTTGCTTTGCTCTTTGTATTGTTTTACCAGAAAACTGTTTTCGGGCGAACCGGTAAAAACGATATTGTCAAGATTTGGCGTTTCTGATGCCGAGCTTACTGTAAAGTTTTCTTTATTGACAATCAGATCCAGACCGCCTCCCTTTTTGGTAAAACGAAAGCTGCTCATACCTGTATAACTTTTTTGCGCATCAGGGAGCAATAAAGTGGCTCTTCCAGATTGATCGAGTTTGCCGCGCTGTATGGTATCTGTTTTGGTGCCTTTATTAAGCAGCCAGACATACTCTTCTGACGCAAATTTGGGCAGGGAAACGGTAATGGTTTGTGCCGACAGGTTTAGTGCCATCAATACAACAGCAGTACACAAAATAATTTTTCTCATGCTTGTATTATTTTCAAATTAATAAATTTTAATAAAAACAAATACCTGTTCTGTATTAGCCGAAAGGCATAACAAAGAACAGGGCATTTGTTTCTAAACACAGGTTTTTATTGCTTTACATTTTAAAACCCGTACTTCTATTTGTTCCCGCCGGCCAAACCAATGACCGGCGGGTAAGTTGAGATATTGGCTCTAACCCCGTATCAAACTTTTATGAATTACATTCTTTTCACGCAGCGTAAAAATTGCTCTACAGTATAATTTTTAGTAACCAGATATAATTTTCCATCATAAATTCTGTACATCCAATTGTATCCTGGCTGTTGCTCTGTACTAGATTCCATAAAATTACTACCCGATTGAGCATTAATTCCTACAGCATCCGGAGCACCGCCAAAATCTGCAGGAGTACCATATGTTGTTTTAGTTGCAATGGCACCATTTCCGCCCAATTTATTATATACTGCAATTATTTCCCTAATATTTGGTAGATACCATACCCCGGCAGCACCATCAGTTGCACTTCCGTCCTGGCATGCTTTAACAAATGCGCTCCAGCCTGCACTGGTCTTAGATAAAGAGCCGTCTTTTTTGTACACACATAAATCTCCAGCTGGGGCCGATTTAAAATAAGGGCTAAGAAATGAATTACCAGCACTATAGGTATAGTTAGACACTGCCCCAGTCATATTTGGTATACTTGTATTAGATTTAACAGTAGTACCATCATTAAGTGAGCTTGCAGGTGCATTAACTGCCCAGTCTCCCGGAGATCCGTTTGCATAATCATAGGCACAGCCCACGCAGACATAACCATCACAGCAGATAAAGTCCTGTATTTTTACCACTTTGCTGATGCTTCCTTTGCTTCCATCGGTAAAACTAACATAGGCTGTAATGGTAATCAGCTGTCCGTTTTGAGCAGTGGCTTTGGTGCTATTCTCTACAGCTGGTTTGATAATATTTTCAAGGTCTGCAAAGGTTACCGTATAAGTGGTGTTATTGGTTCCTGATGCAGCGGTATTACTGTAAAACTTGGTCACATCTGCCACCCACGTTACGGTAGAAATCGTTTTGCCTGTTGCCGTCACAATATAAGCCTGGTCGCCTTGTGGCAGCGGGCTGGATGTTTCGGTACGATTAATCCTGCTTCCGTTATTGTTGATATCAAATGTTTCTTTGGTATCAAAACATACCTTGCCGCTCATGCTCAAAGATGCAGTTGTTGGATAATCAAAAGGATTAAGAGTGGTTGTAACGGTAAACGCCGGCGAAGGGGCTTTGGCATTTACATCACAGCCGTTGGTTACCACACAATAGAAATTGTCAGTTCCTGTTGCTGATGGTGAATAAATGTAGGTAGCCGAATTAGTTCCTACCGCAGTGCCACTTGGAGACGTTCCTTTGTACCATTGGTACGTAGGCGTATTGATGCTTGTAGCACTTACTTGTAGCGTAACCGCAGTTCCTGCAACAACATTTGGAAAAGTGGTAGCACTTAGTGCTGAAACTACTGGTGTAGGACAGGCACTGTTTACTGTAATTGGCAATACCAATGGTGCAGATGCTCCGCATGAGTTAGTAGCCTTTACTGTAAGGTTGACCGTTGCGCCTGTTGTTCCTGTTGCCGGAAACTTAACAGAAGCACTAGCGCCAGCAGGTGTAACTGTTGCCCCTCCGTCAACACTCCATACATAAGTGGTATTAAGATCGTAATCTATATTGGTTACATATACCTTTTGTTCACCAAAGTTTACTGGTGTTGGTGCTGTTTTCCAGGTAAGGGTAGGAAGATCAGATATCGCAGCTCCGGTAGTTTTGCTTCCCATAGGGCTTACACAGCCACTTGCATTGGTTACCGTTGCAGAATAAGTTGTTCCGGTTTTGTTTACCGTAATAGTCTGCGTTGTTTGAGATAATTTCGTGCTTCCTTCATACCAGGTATAGGTATAGGTTCCCGCTACGGCAGGTACTACGCTTAAATCTGTACTGTTACCGCAAATTACTCCGCTTCCGCTAATGGTTGGCGCATCGGGAGCTTTTCCTCCTGATATTGGTTTTTCGGTAGTGCTGGCCTCTGCCGGACAGGCCACCCCGCTGTTGTCTGTTGCCACCATACGCAATAAAATGGACGTTTGATCAGCCGGAATAGTATACGGGCTTGTGATCGCCACATCCCATTGTACCAGGTATAGGTTACCCCTGCCTGTTTGTTGTTTACTTCTAAAGTTAAACTTCCGCCCTGACAAAAAGTGGTTACCGCGTTGATCGCTGTACCATTTACCAGTACATCTGCGTTATTCACCACTATTGGTGTTCCTGAACCTGCCTCATAGGCAACATTTATAATATTGGAGTTTTTAGAATAACAGCCTGCAGATCCTGCCGCTGCGAACCAGTCGCCCTGATCTGCTGAACCAGTCAAGTTAATAGTAGATCCGGTTCTGGCAGAATCCAGGACCCCGTTATGAAACCATGATACAGCGCCTGTGCTTCCCATTGCGGTAAGTTTTACTGTACCTGAGGTACCGCAAAGGATTCCGCTGTTTGATGCTACTATTGTTTTGATTTGTGCCGGTGCTGTTCCCGATTCTGTAATTTTTCGCTCGTTTGCTGCGTTTGTGTTACAGCCTATAGCGCCCATCGATACATTGTAAGTACCTATTTGAGTCGCAATATAGTACGACTGACCGCGCGCTACTTCAACCCCGTTACGGGTCCAGATTAATTTATCCAGATTAGCCGTTGTTGCCGGTACCGAAAGGTAAACCGCTCCGCCTGTACATAAGGAAAGGGAGCTGCCAGATGGTGAAATTGTAGGTACTGTATAATTGTACGTGCTGCAGTCTACACCCGGCTGAGTGAA
>Ga0307410_10000050_pt1 | contig 41709 bp, 38 predicted proteins | sample 322Ometagenome_3_FD_203707 | JGI IMG/M metagenome (GOLD analysis project Ga0307410, IMG submission 203707) | Maize rhizosphere microbial communities from greenhouse at UC Davis, California, United States - 322HYB-O-3 | ecosystem: Host-associated > Plants > Roots > Rhizosphere > Soil | place... | reverse complement strand
AGCTCTCGCAGCAACGCAAAAAGCTTTGGCTATGTTGTCAAACAATGTGAATGTAGGTATAGAAAGTGTACAATACATTCAGGAATACGAACAATCAAAAAACAAAATCTTCAAACAATAATTAAAATTTAATACAATGAAAAATTTCATCATAACAATAGTTTTCGCATTTGTAAGTACTGCTTTTTATGCACAAGGTGCTTTTGACAAATATGACGGTCAGGACGATGTAACCTCTGTAATCGTAAACAAAAAAATGTTTGATTTAATGAGTAAGGTAAAAGTTGATGCTTCTGACAAGGAAATGCAACAATACATTAACCTAATCAAAAAATTAGATTATCTAAAAGTCTTTACCACAAAAAACCCTAAGATTGAAGCTGACATGAAAGCTTCTGCTGACAAATATGTTAAATCTTCAGGATTAGAAGAATTAATGCGTGTAAACGACAGTGGCAGAAACGTAAGAATCTCTGTAAAATCTGGCGCTACAGACTCTCAGGTAAAAGAATTACTGATGTTTATTGACGGAGCTAAAAACAACGAAAGTGTTTTACTGTCATTAACAGGGAATTTTGATATCAATGAAATTTCTGTCCTGACAGACAAAATGCAGCTTCCTGGTGGTTCTGACTTAAAAAAAGCTTCTAAAAGCAAAAAATAAGATGAAAATCAGCGCCTTTACCTCAGCCATTTTAGCTTTACTAACTTTAATAAGTTGTGAATCTAAACCTACTCTGCAAAAATATTTTGTAGAGAATACAGAGAACAAAAATTTTATAGCTCTTGATGTTTCGCCTTCTATCTTAAACTTAGAGAAAACAAAGTTATCTGCAGAGCAAACAAAAGCGGTTAACTCTTTTGACAAAATGAATATTCTTGCATTTAAAGCGAATGCAACAAATGAAAAAGAATTTGAAGCTGAAAGAGCTAAAGTCAAAGCAATTTTAAAGGATCCGAAATATCAGGAATTAATGAAATTTGGCTCAGGAAAAGAAGGCGCCTCTATAAGTTATGTTGGTACAGACGAAAACATCGAGGAGTTTGTAGTCTTTGCCAATAAAAAAGAAAATGGTTTTGCTGTTGTACGCGTTTTGGGAAAAGATATGAACCCAAATAATATTATGACTTTAATGAGTGTTTTAAAAGAGTCTAAAATTGACATGGAACAGTTAAAACCTTTGCAGCAACTGATTCAAAAATAATCTTACTTTCAAGCAAAAAAGCCTCATAACTGAGGCTTTTTTTTATTTCTTTTCTCTAAATGCAAACAGCCAAACCAATAAAAGCAAAACAGCCTGAGAAGATTTTGAAACCTTTTAGTCTACTAAAACATACAGCATACAACTAAGTTTACTCCCACTTATTTAAAGTTTGATGTTAAATGAATTTAATTACTTTTACATCATTCATTTATTGAATACCAAAAACCTAAATAATAAAATATGATACAAAAAACATCTAATGCCTTTATAGCGGCATCATGGGTAGCTCTTGGAGCAGGAACAGTAGGATTTATAGTTGGACTTGCGAGAGCTGAAATGCTGCTAAACGAAAAAGGATATTATTTTACTGTTCTAATGTTCGGTCTTTTTGCTGTAGTTTCATTGCAAAAAAGCGTAAGAGACAGAATCGAAAAACTTCCTGTTACTGATATTTACTACGGAATATGCTGGTTTGGTACGCTTTTATCAATCGTTCTTTTAGTAGTAGGATTATGGAATGCAACGATATTGCCAAGCGAAAAAGGTTTCTATGCATTTGCTTTTCTGTTAGCTTTGTTTGGTGCTATTTCAGTGCAAAAGAATACCAGAGATAATATGTCATTTGGACAAAATGAATAATTCATGAACATCCCAAAATCTAGAAAAGCTCCAAGTAATTGGGGCTTTTTTTATTTTAGAAATTACCAACATCATACTTTTATAATATAAGATTAAACTTACGAATTATAAATATTTAATTATATTTGTCCCTAATCTAAACAAGTTTAAATTTAATATGGTACAAAAAACATCGATCGCATACATCTCGGCATCTTGGGTAGCTCTGGCGGCAGGAACAGTAGGCTTTATAGTAGGGCTTGCAAGAGCCGAAATGTTATTAAATGAAAAGGGATATTATTTTACAGTTTTAATGTTTGGTCTTTTTGGCGTGGTGTCATTACAAAAAAGTGTTAGGGACAGATTAGAAAATCTTCCTGTCACAAATATTTATTATGGTATTTGCTGGTTCGGAACCCTTTTATCTGTCGCTTTATTAGTTATTGGTTTAATAAATGCGACAATTTTACCAAGCGAAAAAGGATTTTATGCTTTTGCATTTTTATTGGCATTATTTGGTGCTATTTCGGTGCAGAAAAACACAAGAGATAATATGGTGTTTAATAAAAACGAATAATCCGTAAATTGATAAAAAAATAAAAGGCTCCAATTCAAATTGGAGCCTTTTTTGTGGTTTAAATAATCATTATTTTAGTTAATCGTTAAAATATATTAACAATTATTTATTTACTTTTGGTCCTTAATAAAAATCCAAAACAATGAAAACACCAAAAATCCTATTTCTTTTTTTACTTCTGGCTTTAAACAGCTGTTCAAGCGACAGTGACTCCCCAAATGATGAGCCTGAAACATCGAAATTTGCAATGACTGCAAAAGTAGATGGAACTTTATGGGAAATGAATAACCCATTTGGTTCAGACTATGATTCAGAACCAATATTTACTTATTATCCGGAAGAAGAATATATTCAGTTGCAAGGCAGAATTGATTTCTTTAATGAAATAAGGCTTCACATTAAAAGATCTGATCTAAAAATCGGAACATATCCTATTACAAAAGTAACAATGGATGCATCTAAAACACAAATTGAAATGTCATTTAACAGCAAGGAAAAAAGTCAATATCCGGTTGAAGGTTCCTTATTTGTTACAGCAGTTGATTTAAATGCTAAAACAGTAGCTGGTACATTTTCATTTAATTGTGTAGAAGATGATTCAGAACCAATTAGTGTTTCTAATCCTATTACAACAAGAGTAACAGAAGGTACTTTTAAATACAGATATGACGTTGTTGAAAAATAATCTTGTTTGTTTTTATATAAAAAAAGCTCCATATGATTATGGAGCTTTTTTGTTATCAGTGTTTGAGATTATTTACTCAAATACATTTTTCTTCTAGAGTACAATTCGTAGAATTGATCGTCTTTTAAGTCATCAATAAACAAGATACTTTCTCCTGTTGACTTCATTTCCGGCCCTAATGCTTTGTTTACATTCGGGAATTTGCTGAAAGAGAAAACCGGTTGTTTGATGGCATATCCTTTTAATTGCGGATTAAAATCAAAATCAGTTACTTTATTATGACCCAACATTACTTTTGTTGCGTAGTTTACATAAGGTTCTCCATAAGCTTTTGCGATGAACGGAACCGTTCTTGAAGCTCTTGGGTTTGCCTCGATAATGTAAACCGTATCATCTTTAATTGCAAACTGAATATTGATTAAACCTACCGTTTTTAAAGCTCTCGCAATTTTATGAGTATGATCTTTAATTTGCTGCATTACAAATTCTCCTAAGTTAAAAGGAGGCAATGTTGCGTTACTATCTCCAGAGTGAACTCCACAAGGCTCAATGTGTTCCATAATTCCGATGATGTAAACATTTCCATCAGCATCACAGATTGCATCAGCCTCAGCTTCGATTGCTCCGGCTAAATAGTGATCCAGAAGCAATTTGTTTCCAGGAATTGTTTTCAATAAATTGATAACGTGTTCTTCTAATTCTTTTTTGTTGATTACAATTTTCATTCCCTGACCTCCCAATACATAAGAAGGACGAATCAATAATGGAAAATCTAAAGTATCTGCAAGTGCAGAAGCTTCGTCAGCCGTTTCAGCGATTCCGAATTGTGGGAAAGGAATATGTAACTCTCTCAATAAATCCGAGAAACGTCCTCTGTCTTCTGCTAAATCAAGTGCATCAAAACTAGTTCCGATTATTTTTACTCCATATTTAGATAACTTTTCAGCCAATTTCAAAGCCGTTTGTCCACCAAGCTGAACAATAACACCTTCTGGTTTTTCATGCTGAATAATATCATAAATATGCTCCCAGAAAACTGGTTCGAAATATAATTTATCAGCCGTATCAAAATCTGTCGAAACAGTTTCAGGATTACAATTGATCATAATAGTTTCGTAACCGCATTCTTTTGCAGCCAAAACTCCGTGCACACAAGAATAATCAAACTCAATTCCTTGTCCAATTCTGTTTGGTCCTGAACCAAGAACGATGATTTTCTTTTTATCTGTTACAATGCTTTCGTTATCTACATAACGCTCACCGTTTGCTTTTTCGATTTCAGCTTCAAAAGTTGAGTAGTAATAAGGTGTCAACGCTTTAAACTCCGCTGCACAAGTATCAACCAGTTTAAACACACGGTTGATGTTCATATCCATACGCAAAGTGTGAACTTCACTTTCCAGACAATTCATCATGTGGGCTAATTGTCTGTCGGCAAAACCTTTTTGTTTCGCTTCCAGCAATAATTCTTTTGGAAGATTAGTAACTTTATAGTTTGAAATTTCTTTCTCCAAAACATAAAGCTCTTCATATTGTTTTAAGAACCACATATCGATTCTTGTAATTTCATGAATTCTGCTCAACGGAATTCCCATTGCAATGGCATCATAAATTACAAAAACTCTATCCCAGCTTGCGTAAGTAAGTTTCTCGATAATTTGTTCGTAATTTTTGTATCCTTTTCCGTCAGCTCCTAAACCATTTCTCTTAATTTCCAAAGATTGTGTAGCTTTATGAAGCGCTTCCTGAAAAGAACGTCCGATTCCCATTACCTCACCTACAGATTTCATCTGAAGTCCTAAAGTTCTGTCAGATCCTTCAAATTTATCGAAGTTCCAACGTGGTATTTTTACGATTACATAATCTAAAGTTGGTTCAAAAAGAGCCGAAGTAGATTTTGTAATTTGATTTTGCAATTCATCTAAGTTGTATCCTAAAGCTAGTTTAGAAGCTATTTTTGCAATTGGATAACCAGTTGCTTTTGATGCTAAAGCAGAAGAACGAGATACACGAGGATTAATCTCGATCGCTACGATATCTTCTTTTTCATCTGGAGAAACTGCAAATTGTACGTTACATCCTCCCGCAAAATTTCCGATACTTCTCATCATTAAGATAGCATAGTCACGTAATTTCTGGAAAGTAGTATCAGACAAAGTCATTGCCGGTGCTACCGTAATCGAATCTCCCGTGTGGATTCCCATTGGGTCCATATTTTCGATAGAACAGATGATTACAACATTGTCATTTTTATCTCTTAAAAGCTCTAATTCGTATTCTTTCCATCCCATCAAAGCTTTGTCAATCAAAACTTCGTGAATTGGAGAAGCTTCAAGGCCTCTTGTTAAAAGCTCATCAAAATCTTCTTTCTTATAAACCACTGCTGCTCCGGTTCCTCCAAGTGTAAACGATGGACGAATTACTAATGGAAAACCAAACTCCTGAGCAATTTCTTTTCCTTCTAAATATGAAGTAGCTGTTTTTGCAGGTGCAGTCGGTACATTTATTCGCTCTAAAAGCTGTTTAAACTGCTCTCTGTCTTCTGTTATATTAATCGCGTTTACGTCAACTCCAATTAATCTTACTCCGAAATCCTGCCAAATTCCTTTTTCTTCTGCTTCCAGACATAAATTCAACGCCGTTTGTCCTCCCATTGTAGGCAAAACTGCATCAATTTGTGGATGTTCCTTCAGAATTTCAATAATCGATTTTGTAGTTAATGGTTTCAAATAAACATGATCGGCCATGGTAGGGTCGGTCATAATCGTCGCTGGGTTTGAGTTTATCAAGATAACCTCAATTCCTTCTTCACGAATCGAGCGTGCAGACTGAGATCCTGCATAATCGAATTCGCAAGCTTGACCAATAACAATAGGTCCTGAACCTATAATTAAAACTGATTTTATTGATGTGTCTTTAGGCATTTTGTATGTATTGTGTAGTTACTTAAGATTTTAAAAAACGTTTCTAGTGCGCTATAAACTAGAATGTTGAGAAAATTTTTACCGACAAGGTATAAAAAAAGGCGATACTAAAAAAGTAATCGCCTTATGTATGTTTATACAAACATTATTTTTTGTGTCTAGGTTCGCTAGAAACAGTTAATTTATGTCTTCCTTTTGCTCTTCTACGCGCTAGAACTTTTCTTCCATTCGCAGAAGCCATTCTGTCCATAAATCCGTGCTTATTTCTTCTTTTTCTTTTCGATGGTTGAAATGTTCTTTTGCTCATTGCTTTGTATCTTTAAAATGGTGTCTAATATCTCTTTTCTGTTTTTGGATATCGTTATTCAAAAACCGAGTGCAAATATACAAAGACTTTTTTTTCTGGCAAGTAGTTTTATAAAAATATTTTTAATTCCTTTTACTATCTTTGCAATCACAAATTTACACTAATTATGTTTCACAAAAATATTAAACTTATTCTGGCCGCACTTCTAGTAGTTGCTGCTGTTTGGCAATTTACTGAGAGTAATATCGGAAATGGAATTTTCCTTATTTTACTTACTGCTATTCCAATTTTTCTTTATTTTAAAAATGAATTTATTCTTTTGGCTTTCCTTAAATTAAGAAAACAAGACTTTGAAGGTGCTAAAAAATGGCTGGCATACATCAAAAACCCTGAAGCTGCTTTGGTAAGAAAACAACAAGGTTACTTTAATTACCTGCACGGAATCATGTTGTCTCAAACAAATATCAACCAGGCTGAGAAACATTTCAAAAAAGCAATTGAACTAGGATTATCTATGGATATGGATTTGGCTGTAGCCAAATTAAACCTTGCAGGAGTTGCCATGTCAAGAAGAAGAAAACTGGAGGCGACCAATTTATTGAATGAAGCTAAGAAACTTGACAAACAAGGCATGCTGAAAGAGCAGATTACAATGATGAAAGAACAAATGAAGAAAATCTAAATTTCTTTAAATTTCAATATTTAAAATCCCAAATTCCAATTAATGGTGTTTGGGATTTTTTTTGTCTTCCCACAAAGTATGTCATCCTGAGGAACGAAGTACCACACAAGTGACTCGACAAAGATTAGCAAAATTATTTTAAGGAATTCCTGTGCAGAGTTTCTTGTGTGATCCTTCGACTTCGCTAAGGATGACAAGATTATGTCTTTTAGAACTTCTTTCAAAATTTAATCCTCCAATATAATCGAAGGTAAATTCTCATTCAGCCATTTATATTTATTGAGAATCATAATATGAGTTCCGCCTTTTACTATAATGCAGCTTTTAATATATTTTATAGGAAATACTTCGTCCTTGTCTCCGTGAATATGGATTACTTTTTCATCAATTTGGTTTCTGTCCCAAAGTATTACAGATTCTACTGCCCATTGGAGGTAACGCAAATCACGAACTGAAAGGAATTTTTCATATAACTGAATTCGTTTATTGATTTTTTCGCCAAAAGAATATTTTGCAAGGCTTTCTATATTCAAAAGCACTTTCATCGGAATCAGTTTATAGGCTTTGGTTGTTTTTCCGATTTTCATTCTTCTCGGAAACTCAACAGAACTTCTTACACTTGAAATGATAATTACTTTACGAACCTCTATATGTTTTGATATTTCCTGTACCAGGATTCCTCCAAAAGAAACTCCTATTAAAACTGGATTTTGATGTTTAATGTTTTTAGAAATCCGAAGTGCATAATCTGATAAAGATTCTTTTGGCATCGGAATTTCCCATTCTAAGAAACACATTTCAAAGACAGTTTCATCCAATTTGACTCTCTCAAAAATGGCCGGACTTGCCGCCAGACCAGGCATAAAATATACTGGGATTCTACTCATTTTACAGAAAACGTATTATTGTTATAATGTTCAATTTCAGCATAAAAATACTTTTTTTATTAAGATGCATTACAAATCTTACACCATTTATTTCTTCAAAAAACAAAAAGTAAGAAGTTCCTTTAATTATGACGCTTAAAAAAATAATTTCATATTGAGAATCAAATGATTACCTTTGTAATCAAAATGTACCACATCTAAAACCTTTTAGTAAGGTTTTGCACCATGTCATTTTACTGTTCTTTTTCTATCATTTTTAAATACAACCCCCAAAACTATTTACATATGGAGCCTATTGAAACTATGGAAATTAAAGACAATACTTTTGCCAGACAATTTGAAACCATGGTTAGGGAAGGATTGCTTTCTGTTGAATATTCATTCCAGGAAAAAAAGATCTTCTTAACCAAAATCAACACGCCGGAAGGTTATGATAATCAAGCTGTAATTGATTCTTTGCTTAAAAACATCATGGAAATTGTCAGTGAAAAGAAATTTAGAATTATGCCTATTTCACCCAAAATCGCATTATTTATCAAAAAGAATCCGAAATACAAGGAACTACTTCCACCAGGAATAAGGATTTAAATACAATCAATAACAAAAAAAGCGCAAGATTAACTTGCGCTTTTTGGTTTATAAATATAACTGAAAGCTATTTTTCAATCTCTCTCATAGAATCCATTTTTTTATGTGCAAGGAAACCTGCAACATCTTCAAAATGCTCTTTTACTCTTTTGTTTCCGAACTCAAAAACTTTTGTTGCCAAACCATCAAGGAAATCACGATCGTGAGAAACCAGAATCAAAGTTCCGTCAAAATCACGCAAAGCATCTTTAATAATATCTTTAGTTTTCATATCCAAGTGATTAGAAGGCTCATCCAGAATCAATAAATTGACAGGCTCCAACAATAATTTAATCATCGCCAAACGTGTTTTTTCACCACCTGACAGCACTTTTACTTTTTTGGTAATATCATCACCCTGAAACATAAAAGCTCCTAAAATATTTTTGATCTGCGTTCTGATATCTCCTACAGCAATATTATCGATAGTTTCAAAAATAGTAGCATTTTCGTCTAATAAGGAAGCCTGATTCTGAGCAAAATATCCAATTTGAGAATTATGCCCGATTTCAACACTTCCTTCATCAATACCGATTTCTTTCATGATTGCTTTGATCATGGTCGATTTTCCTTCTCCATTTTTACCTACAAAAGCTACTTTCTGACCTCTTTCAATTACAATATTTGCATCTTTAAAAACAACATGATCACCATATTTTTTAGAAAGATCTTTTACAACCACAGGATATTGTCCTGAACGCGGTGCAGGAGGAAACTTTAAACGCAAAGCAGAAGTATCTACTTCATCAACCTGAACAATATCAAGTTTTTCCAACATTTTTACACGAGACTGAACCGCATCTGTTTTAGAAAAAGTTCCTTTAAAACGATCAATAAATGCTCTGTTATCAGCAATCATTTTTTGCTGCTCATCGTATGCTTTTTGTTGATGAATACGACGGTCTTTTCTTAATTCTAAATAATGAGAATATTTTGCTTTGTAATCGTAGATTCTTCCCATTGTAACTTCTATAGTACGATTTGTAATATTATCTACAAATGCCCTGTCATGCGAAATCACCACAACGGCTTTCGCAGAAGTCACCAAAAAGTCTTCTAACCACTGAATACTTTCGATATCCATGTGATTCGTCGGCTCATCCAGCAAAATTAAATCGGGCTTTTGCAAAAGGATTTTAGCAAGTTCTATACGCATTCTCCATCCTCCTGAAAACTCAGAAGTCTGACGTGTAAAATCTTCACGTTCAAAACCAAGACCAATTAAAATTTTCTCAACTTCAGCTTCGTAATTTATTTCTTCTATAGCATAAAATTTCTCGCTTAGATCAGAAACCCTTTCGATCAATTTCATGTATTCATCACTTTCATAATCAGTACGAACGGTCAATTGTTCATTGATTTCATCAATTTCGGCTTTCATTTTAAAAATCTCTCCAAAAGCTTTTGAAGCTTCTTCCATTACAGTCGAACCATCCTTAGTAAGTAAATGCTGTGGCAAGTAAGCTACAACCGCATCTTTTGGAGTCGAAATACTTCCTGTTGAAGGCTTGCTTTCTCCTGCAATAATTTTTAAAAGTGTCGATTTTCCCGCACCATTTTTACCCATAAGGGCAATTTTATCATTTTCGTTTATAGCAAAAGAAACATCGCTAAATAATGTAGTTCCACCAAACTGAACCGAAATATCGTTAACTGTAATCATTATATAAAGTTAGAAGTTAGAGGCTGAAAGTTAGAAGTTTCGCTCCCTAATAAATTAAAAGCTGCAAAGATAGATTTTAATTAGATAATGTGCCAATTTGATAATTAGATAATTTATGAATTAGAAAATGTGACAATTAGAAAATTAGATAATTTTTAATCCAAAAACAAAACCCGACAGGTTTTAAAAATCTGTCGGGTTTGCTATAATTATCTAAATTAACGAATTTTCTAATTATCTAATTTAATCCTTTCTCCATTTTTTTGTTTCCTCAAAAATGTGTTCTAAGATTGAAGCTTCAGTTTCATCAAACTCAATATTTCTGCGGCTCATTACCAGCTTTGCTGTTTCAAAAGCTTTTTTGGTCACATAAGTTGTAAAACCTGCCGCGCCTCCCCATGAAAAACTAGGGACAAAATTGCGCGGGAAACCGCTTCCGAAAATATTGGTACTTACTCCAACTACAGTTCCGGTATTAAACATGGTATTAATTCCACATTTGCTGTGATCTCCCATCATCAAACCACAAAACTGCAGTCCGGTTTTGGCAAACCCTTCTGTTTCATAGCTCCACAATTTTACTTCTTCGTAATTATTTTTCAGGTTAGAATTGTTGCTGTCTGCTCCAATATTACACCATTCACCTAAAACAGAATCGCCTAAAAATCCGTCATGCCCTTTATTTGAATTCGCAAAAAGAACAGAATTTTTTACCTCTCCTCCTATTCTGGATCCTGGGCCAACGGTTGTCGCACCATAAACTTTGGCGTTTAACTTTACCTGGGCATTTTCACATAAGGCAAAAGGTCCACGAATAACCGTGCCTTCCATAATTTCAGAATTCTTACCTAGATATATAGGCCCATTAGACGCATTTAAAGTTACGAACTCTAATTTTGCCCCTTCTTCAATAAATATATTTTCAGGTGCAATAACATTAACGCTTTTTGGGATTGGCTGTGATTTTCTGTCTTCTGTCAGGTACTTAAAATCCTCACGAATTGCAGCATCATTTTTTGAAAAAATATCCCAAGTATGTTCAACTGTCAAACAATCATCATTATATTGAATAATTTCATAGGAATCAAAATCAACTTCTTCCTGATTTTCAGATGCGAAAAAAGCAATTACATCTTCACCTTTAAAAATTGCCTGGTTCTCTTTTAAATCAGAAATCATCTCTGCTAGTTTATCATTTGGTAAATAAGCTGCATTGATCATTACGTTCTCTTCTAATTCTACCATCGGAAATTTTTCTGATAAATAGTCTTCTGTGATGGTCGTAATAGTAGATCCTAAACGCGTTTCCCATTTCTGACGAATCGTCATAATTCCGATTAAAATATCAGCTACAGGTCTGGTAAAAGTAAAAGGGAGCAAAGCATTCCGGACGGGACCGTCAAATAGAATGTAATTCATAAATTAATTAATATTTGTTAAAATTTTGAGTTGGTTACCTGGCTCAAAGTTACAAATATTTTATTTGAATCATTAAAGATGTTTTTTCTCACGAAAGAAAACACATCACTTTCTGCTTTATTTCCAGAAACAAAATTTATTTATTTTGTCTTTATAATTTAAAGTTAATGCATAAAAAAAGCCTCCCAAATCGGAAGGCTTTGATATTAAATAAAAACAGTTATTAGTTTTTAACGTGTTTTGCGTATTTAGTTTTGAACTTGTCAATACGTCCTGCAGTATCGATAAGTTTAGATTTACCAGTATAAAAAGGGTGAGATGTTCTGGAAATCTCCATTTTTACAACTGGATACTCAACTCCGTCAACTTCAATTGTTTCTTTTGTATCTGCAGTAGATTTAGTGATAAAAACATCGTCATTTGACATGTCTTTAAATGCAACTAGTCTGTAATTTTCTGGGTGAACTCCTTTTTTCATCTTTTCTTTTATTTATTGTTTGGAGCATTTTTATTTTGAAGCTTTTTCATGGTTAGAAAAAGGTGTAAACAAATAATACTCTTTTTGTTTAAAAATTTAATTATTTTTGAGTGTGCAAATTTACAATTCTTTTTTAATAAACAAATCTTTAGCTCACTTTTTTTTAGTTAAATTCAAAAAGCTTTTTTTACCGCTGTTTATATTCGGAATTGCTATATTTGTGGATTAAAAAATTGTAATCATATGGATAAAAATATTTCTCCTGCTAAATCGGGAATAATGTTCGGTGTTTTATTCGGAACTATAATGGTTTTAGAATTTGTCATTATGTATGTAATTGGCATGAAATCATTGGTTGATACCAGTGCCGGAATAATTGTAAATCTGGCAAATTATCTGGTTTTGCCTATCCTGTTTATATTTTTAGGATGTACTAATTATAAGAAAAACGTTAATAATGGTTTTATATCTTTTTCTGAATGTTTAAAGATCGGAGTTTCAATTGCGGTCATTGCTGGTTTGGTATATGGTATCTTTAATGTCATCTTTAATTATATATTCCCTGAATTTATAAATGAAATGCTTGAAATTTCTAAGATCGGAATGCTTAAGCAGAATCCAAACGTGACTGAAAAAGAACTTGAAATGGGACTTAGTATGGTTAAAAAATTCATGAATCCACTAATTGTATTCCCTGTCACGCTTGTTATGTATGCATTAATTGGCTTAATATATTCATTAATTGTCGGCGCAATTGTGAAGAATGAAAAACCTTACAGTCTATAATAAAATATAAATGAACTTATCTATACTTATACCGCTTCTTAACGAGGAGGAATCACTGCAAGAACTCTATTCATGGATTATTAGAGTGATGCAATCTAACAATTATTCTTATGAAATCATTTTTGTAGATGATGGCAGTACAGATAATTCCTGGAATATTATTGAAGGGTTTTCTAATGAAAATGCAAATGTAAAAGGGATTCGGTTCATGAAGAATTTCGGAAAATCTCAGGCTTTACATGCTGGTTTTGCAAAAGCCAAAGGTGATGTAATTATTACTATGGATGCTGATTTGCAAGACAGTCCTGACGAAATTCCGGGCTTATATGAAATGATCACAGCTCAGAAATATGATTTGGTTTCGGGTTGGAAAAAGAAACGTTACGATTCTGTTGTGGCAAAAAATCTTCCTTCAAAATTATTTAACTGGGCGGCAAGAAAAACTTCGGGAGTAGAATTGAATGATTTTAACTGCGGATTAAAAGCATACAAAAATACAGTTGTAAAAAACATCGAGGTTTCGGGTGAAATGCACCGTTATATCCCGGTTTTGGCAAAAAATGCCGGTTTTAATAAAATTGGTGAGAAAGTAGTTATACATCAGGCACGTAAATACGGTGAAACCAAATTTGGTATGGAACGTTTTATAAACGGTTTCCTTGATTTGATTACGATTTGGTTTTTATCAAGATTTGGAAAAAGACCTATGCACTTATTTGGTGCAATGGGTTCTATTATGTTTATTATTGGTTTTTGCTCTGCAGCTTATATCGGAATTTCAAAATTGTACCATATGTATACTGGTTTGAAATATACTTTAGTTACCAATAATCCGTGGTTTTTTATTGCATTGACCACAATGATTTTAGGAACTCAATTATTTTTGGCCGGGTTTCTGGGCGAAATTATTTTGAGAACCAAAAACAACGAGGAACGTTATAAAGTAGCCCGGGAGGTTAATTTTTAACAAGATTAGTTCCTAAAAAAAACTTATCTTTAGTTTAAACTTTAAAAAGACATTTACATGAATATAGCACCTAATATTTTAAATGCTGTAAACGAATGGCTCACGCCAACATTTGATAATGAAACACAAGCAGCCGTTAAGGAATTAATGACAACATCGCCAAAAGAACTTGAAGAAAGTTTTTATAAAAACCTGGAATTTGGAACTGGTGGAATGCGCGGTGTAATGGGAATTGGAAACAACAGGATTAATAAATATACGCTGGGAAAAAACACGCAGGGTCTTTCAGATTATTTGCATCAGGTTTTTCCAAATCAGCCATTAAAAGTGGTTATCGCGTATGATTGCCGCCATAACAGCAATACCCTTGCTAAGGTTGTTGCAGATGTTTTTTCTGCAAACGGAATCCAGGTTTATTTATTTTCTGATTTAAGACCAACGCCTGAATTATCTTTTGCCCTTAAATATTTGGGTTGTCAATGCGGAATTGTACTTACAGCTTCTCATAATCCACCTGAATATAATGGTTACAAAGTGTACTGGGAAGACGGAGGACAAATTGTTCCGCCGCAGGATGCAGAAATCATCAAAGTTATCGAAGACTTAAGTTATGATAAAATCAAGTTTCAGGCAAACGAGAAATTGATTCAGTATATTGATGTTGAAATTGACAAGGCGTTTATTAAGTCATCTATTGAAAACGCGAGTTTTAATACTCCTGCCGAGGCAAAGGAAAATTTACAGATAGTTTTTACTTCTTTGCATGGAACTTCAATAAAATCTATTCCTGATACTTTATCGCAAGCGGGTTATACCAATGTGCATATTGTTCCTGAACAGGCGATTCCGGACGGAAATTTCCCTACTGTAAAATCTCCGAATCCCGAAGAACCGGAAGCTCTTACAATGGCTTTGGCACTGGCAGACAAAACAAATTCTGATATTGTTGTCGGAACAGATCCTGACTGCGACCGTTTGGGTGTTGCCGTTAGAAACAACGATGGCAAAATGATTTTGCTTAACGGAAACCAGACTATGGTTTTAATGACATCGTTTTTGTTAAAACAATGGAAAAAGGCCGGAAAAATAAACGGAAAACAATTCGTTGGTTCTACAATTGTCTCAACACCAATGATTATGGAACTCGCAACCAGTTATGGTGTAGAATGCAAGGTTGGCTTAACCGGTTTTAAATGGATTGCCAAAATGATCAAGGATTTTCCTGAACTTCAGTTTATCGGGGGCGGTGAAGAAAGCTTTGGATTTATGGTTGGTGATGCTGTCAGGGACAAAGATGCGGTTGCTGCTACTTTATTGATTTGCGAAGTTGCTGCTCAGGCAAAAGCAGCCGGAAGTACGGTTTATAAAGAACTTTTACAGCTTTACGTTGAACATGGTTTTTATAAGGAACATTTGGTTTCACTTACCAAAAAAGGAATGGAAGGTCTGGAAGAAATCAATCAGATGATGATTAATTTACGCCAGAATCCTTTGAAAGAAATCAATGGACAAAGAGTAGTTATGGTGGAGGATTATCAATCGTCAATTGCCTTGAATTTATTGACCGGTGAAGAATCTACTATGGATATGCCAAAATCAAATGTATTGATTTATTATACGGAAGACGGATCTAAAATTTGTGCAAGACCAAGCGGAACTGAACCAAAAATCAAGTTTTACATTAGTGTAAATGCAGAATTAGAATCAGTTTTAGACTTTGACGCAGCAGAAAGTTACTTAGACGAAAAAATACAAAACATCATTGCATCAATGCAATTGACATAATAGAATACAAATATATTTTTAAAAACCCGGCATTTTTTTAAATGTCGGGTTTTAATGGTAAATAACAACCTAAATGAGTAATTTCAAAAAAATAGTTCCTTTTATATATCCGTATAAAAAATACGCGTTTTTAAATATCTTCTTTAATATTTTGTACGCGCTTTTTAGTACGCTTTCCTTTGTGGCATTAATACCAATGCTTCAGGTTTTATTTGATAAAAACAAGCAGATCACAGTAAAACCGGTATTCCAGGGAATTATAAAAATTAAAGAATATGGTGAAGATTATTTAAACTACTATATCACAACCACAAAAGGTACTCATGAATCGGGTTACGTTTTATCGATAATGGTTGCTATTATTATTTCAATCTTTTTATTAAAAAATCTGGCGGATTATTTTGCTATGTTTTTTATTACTTTCTTAAGAAATGGTGTATTAAGAGACATGCGAAATGCGATGTATAAAAAAACATTGGAACTGCCATTGGCTTTTTATTCTGAAAAAAGAAAAGGAGATGTGATTTCGAGAATTTCTGCTGATGTAAATGAAGTTCAAAACTCCTTTCTGGCCATACTGGAACTTATTGTAAAAGAACCTCTGACCATTATTTTTACTATAATTATGATGGTAATCATCAGTGCCAAACTAACTTTGTTTGTCTTTATTTTCATTCCTGTTTCCGGCTATATTATTTCATTAATCGGTAAACAGCTTAAAAAACAATCTTCAAAGGCACAACAGGAACAAGGTACTTTTTTATCAACAATAGAGGAAACAATCGGAGGATTAAAAGTGGTAAAAGGGTATAATGCAGAAAACTATTTCAATACTGTTTTTAAGGGCTCAACAGAACGTTTTTTTGAATTATCAAACACCATAGGTAATCGTCAAAATCTGGCTTCTCCAGCGAGTGAATTTATGGGAATTGCTGTAATTGCAATTTTGCTATGGTATGGCGGTCAAATGGTTTTAATTGACAAAACGCTTGATAGTGCCGCTTTCATCGCCTATATGGGACTTGCCTATAACATCCTTACACCTGCAAAAGCAATTTCTAAAGCTTCTTATGGAGTAAAAAGAGGTAATGCAGCGGCAGAACGTGTATTAGAAATTTTAGATCAGGAGAACACTATAGATTCTAAACCTGATGCCATACAAAAAACCAGTTTTGACAATACTATTGAGGTTAAAAACATAAACTTTAAATATCAGGAAGAAACAGTTTTAAAAGACTTTTCTCTTACTATTAAAAAAGGACAAACAGTGGCACTTGTTGGCCAGTCGGGAAGCGGAAAAAGTACTATTGCCAATTTACTAACCCGTTTTTATGATGTGAATGACGGGACTATTTCTATTGATGGAATTAACATTAAGGATATGGATTTGCAATCACTTCGCAGTTTGATGGGATTGGTAACTCAGGATAGTATTTTATTTAATGATACTATAAAAGCAAATATTTCTTTAGGAAAATTAGATGCAACAGATGATGAAATTATCGAAGCGCTAAAAATCGCAAATGCTTACGAATTTGTAAAAGACCTGCCTTTAGGGATTTACACCAATATCGGTGACAGCGGAAACAAGCTTTCCGGAGGACAAAAACAACGTTTATCTATTGCACGTGCCGTATTAAAAAATCCTCCTATTATGATTCTGGACGAAGCAACTTCTGCATTGGATACCGAAAGCGAAAAATTTGTTCAGGTTGCTCTGGAAAACATGATGCAAAACAGAACATCGATTGTAATTGCTCACCGTCTTTCGACAATTCAAAAAGCAGATATTATTGTTGTTATGCAAAAAGGAAAAATTGTCGAACAAGGAACTCATGACGAATTAATTGCTCATAATGGCACTTACAACAAACTGGTAACGATGCAGTCTTTTGAGTCATAAGATTCAAAAAAAAATATCATAAAACACAGATTAAAGAATTATTAAAACTGATCTTAATTTCTTTAATCTGTGTTTATTTTTTTTAACTTAGATACAACCAACACAAAAATCTTTTATTAGATGTATCTCAACAATCCAAACATAAAATTACCTGATGATCCGGATACAATTGTTTGGAAATATCTGGATTTGTCTAAATTTTTAGATTTATTATTATCCAAAAAACTATTCATGTCCCGTTCTGACAAATTCGAAGATCAGTACGAAGGCACTTTTAGTGATCCCACTTTTGAAGAGATTAGAAAACTGGCTGTCGATAATCCTGACTTTTTAAATTATTACAAAACACATCGCGAAAAAGTTGCCATAAGCAGCTGGCATATTAACGAATATGAATCGTATGCCATGTGGCAGATTTTTACTCAAAACAGTGAAGGATTAGCAATACAGTCGACAATCGGAAGATTACAGAAAGCAGTAAATCCGGAGAATAATTTTGATCAGTATATTGGTAAAGTAAATTATATCGACTACAAAAAAGAATACATTCCGTTTGATGACTTGTTTTTTCCGTTTTTGTTTAAACGAAAAAGTTTTCAATACGAGCGTGAAGTTCGTATTATTACTGATACTTCAAAAAGTAAGATCAAACTGAACGACGGATTAAAAATCAATGTTGACATTAATCAGCTAATTGAACGAATTTATATTCATCCCAAATCTGAAAACTGGTATAAAAAACTCGTAATTGAATTGGTTGAACGATTAGGATTTGGTTTTGAATTTGGAAAATCAGATCTGGAGAGTGATATTTTGATTTAGATTTTTTTAAAAAAGTTGCTAAGGCTCAAAGTCGCTGAGATTCTAAGGTTTTTTAAAAGTTCGAAATTATAAGACTTATTCTTCAATTCTACGATAAACTTAAAGCCAGTTAAAAATTATAACTAAATTTTTAACTGGCTTTTATGTATAAAGATTTGCAACCTTAGAATCTTAGTATTTCAGCAACTTAGAACCTCAGATAGGTTTATAACTTTTAACTTCCCATTTTTTTGAAGCTAAGTCTATATAATTATAATGCAAAACATCATTTTTGTCAAACTGTCCATTTTGGTTGGTATCTTCGATTGTTCTGAAATACAAACGGTTTTTAGATTCAATTAAACTCCAGTCAACCAATTCCTGAAAATCTTCTGAAATCTTAGTAAAATTTTCTCCGCTAATATTACTCAAATATAAAGTTTTAATATCTCCTGCATCGATTTTACTATCCTTATTAGTATCAGAATCTGCCAGGGTATAAACCATAATTTGATTTTGAGTTCTGTCGGCCACCGTTTTTAAATAAGTAGCAGTTAAGATCAAAAGCGGTTTATCTGTCAATGGTCTGATGGAATCTGAATCTATTTTTTGAAATTTAAGGTTTTGCAAATAGCCTGTAATTTCATATTCGCCCAAATTAGAAATAGTAAAACTCACATCGTTTACACTAGAAGATCCGTAACGTGCTTTTGTTCCTCTTTCGAATACTCTTAAATCTCCAACCGGATGTATTAAATAATTCGTTCCTTCCATCTGAATTGGCAAATCGGCAACTTCTATTTGTGTTGAATCTGTTTTATTTACTACACTTGCTTTATTTGAAGCATCATAAATTACTTTTGGCGTTGGAGCTTCGTCTTTGCAACTTGCTAAAGACCCGATAATTACTAAGCTTATATATTTTAAATAATTTTTCATCTGCATCAATTATATTCGATTATCAAATATAGCGTTTTTGGTGATACTATTTATTTTTATTGAATTTTACTCCGGCAAAGATATTGAGAAGCCCAATTTCTTTTTTATAACCTCGCATTTAACTTAACGTTAAAAACCCTAGAAGTCATATAATTCGGAATCGCATATTGATTTTTAGAATATACATCGCGTACCCATGTATTGGTTATCGCATTTTGATTATTGAAGATATTAAAAATCTCAACTCCTACAGACAATTCCTTAAAATTCTTCAGCCAGTTGGTTTTCGCAATTTTAGTACTGCTGTCTACAAAAACTTTAGCAAACCCAATATCTGCTCTTCGATAGTCATTTAATCTGTTTTGGTACAAATAAGGATCAGAATAAGACGGAGCTCCGCCTGGCAAACCAGTATTGTAAACTACATTCAGATATAATTTTACACTTGGAATATTAGGCATATAATCCTGAAACAACATCGCAAATTTCAAACGCTGATCTGTTGGTCTGGAAATATATCCTTTGCCTTCATAATCTTCTTCTGTTTTTAGATATCCAAAACTAATCCAGGATTCGGTTCCCGGAACAAATTCGCCATTCAGTCTAAAATCAAGACCCTGCGCATATGCTTTTGCATTGTTATTAGCAACATAACGAATACGAACATTATCAATTGAATATACATTAACATCCGAAAGTGATTTATAATAAATCTCTGTTACCCATTTAAAAGGACGATTCCATATTTTAAAACTATAATCATTACTCAAAACAATGTGTACAGATTCCTGAGCTTTTACATTTGGATTAACTACTCCGTTTAGGTCACGAAGTTCCCGGTAAAAAGGCGGCTGGTGATACAATCCTCCTGAAAGCCTAAAAACCATATCCACATCCCAATCGGGTTTTAAGGCAAACTGCGCCCTCGGACTAAAAACAATTTGATTTTTTCCTACTTCTAAAGCTCCATTAACGTTCCAGCTCTGAAAACGGGCCCCGAAATTATACCAAATCTGTGTAGCTCCAATTTCTGTCTTCTGATTCCACTGGGCATATCCCGAAAATCTGTTTATTGTATTAAAATTAATTGCACGAACATCCTGATAAGGCAATAATGGCCCTGTGTAAGGCTCGTTTGGCTGATTGTTTTCGGGCAAAATTATAATGGGCGGATTTATAGAAAATCCTGCAGAATCAATTACTTCCCACTCCACTACTCTGTCGCGAATTGATTCTCTGGTATATTTAATTCCAAATTCTAACTGACTGTCTCTCCATTCTTTAAAGCCTTTGATTTCAGCATTTGCAATTAATGCATCGAGATCATTGCGGGCATGATTGAGCTGAGAACCAATTCCTCGTGTAAAATCAACATCATCAATATCAGTTGTTCCGTCAGAATTTACATTTCCTAAACGATATTGGGCCAAAATATCAAAATGTTCTTTTTCTTTTGTGTGGAATAAAGATCCAATAATTTTTAAAGTAAAGCTTGGTGAGACTTTATAAGTAGTTTTTAAAGCACCAAAATAAGTATCATACTGATCTTTCTCCCTTCCGTCATAATAAACTGCCAGCGCCATTGGCTGATCTATTGTTCCGAATTTGGTCTCGCGGGTGAGAGGCTGGTATAAATATTTATTCTGCGAAATGTTCCCTAAGAAACTTATTTGCCATTTCTCAGAAATATCATAATTCAAATTTGTCTGAACATCAACAAAAGTTGGCGTATAATTAGTTTGAGTATCCTGACTGTTTACAAGTAGACTGTTGTTTCGATAACGAACTCCGGTAACAGCAGACCATTTCTTATTTTTAGAAACAGCATCAACAGAAACGCTTCCGCCCAACAAACTTGCTTCGAGAGAAGCACCAAATTCAGTTGGTTTTTTATACGTAATATCTAAAACAGAAGATAATTTATCGCCAAATTTTGCCTGAAAACCTCCGGCAGAAAAATCAACATTCTGAACTAAATCTGTGTTCGTAAAACTCAATCCTTCCTGCTGGCCCGAACGAATTAGAAAAGGACGATATACTTCAATTTCATTTACATAAACTAAATTCTCATCATAATTTCCACCACGAACCGCATACTGGGTACTCAATTCGTTATTTGAATTTACGCCTGGCAAAGTTTTCAGGATATTTTCAATTCCGGCATTTGCTCCGGGAATTTTCTTGATTGTTGCTGCGTCGATTGTGACAATTCCCTGAACCCGTTTTTTATTAGTAGAAGAAACAAAAACTTCTCCCATTTGTTCTGCAGTATTATTCATAACCGGATTAAAAACAAACGTTTCATTTGGTTTTAAATTCACAGTAAGGCTCATCATTTTCAACGAAATATGAGTAAAAATCAAAGATACTTTTTTGTTAGACGGAACATCAATTTCAAAAAAACCATCTGAATTAGTCTGTACAACCTTTCCTGACGAAGAAATATTTACGTCAGAAACGGGTTTGTTTTCACTATCTAAAATAATTCCTTTGACATGAGCATTTTGAGCAAACGAAATATAGCCTATGCAGAAAAAAAGGAAAACGAATATTAACTTGCTACAATTCAAACGTTTTGATTTTATTTTTGTTGACTCCTGAAAAAATGAGTTTCAAAGATAGCAGAATTACCCACATTATCAATTACTTCAATTTTTAAATCATTTGCACCTTCCGCAAGCCTTGCATCTTCAAACTTGTGCGTAATTTTTCTTGTTTTATTATCGTACTCAAATAATACCCAATCTCCGTTTATATATCCATTATACGATTTAATTCCCGACAAGCTGTCTCCTATTATAAACTGAATTGCATTTGTATCCGTTATCCATTTGTCCTGAATTGCTTTTGTGATTTTTACAACGGGTGCAATAGTGTCCAACACCAATCCAAATTGCCCTAATGTCTTTGATTTTGCAGTAAAAACATCGCCGTTTCTTGTTGTTGCATTATAACTTTTACTGTTTCCGCTAATTCTGCCAATAAATAATTTATCCTTTAAATTCTCCGAATAAACACTATCTTTTATTGTAATCGTAAAATTTGAATGAACAGGAACAATATCATCATGAATATAAATCATATTATTTTTTACATCAAAATTTAAGTTGAAATCATCGTAAAAAGTTCCAGCCGGAAAAAAAACCGACATATTATCTTTTTCGAAGTTCGAATCTTTATTCGCACGGATGAAATATTTTGAAGCTATAGGTTCTGCATTTATAATTGGAGTTTCTGAATCATATTCAATAGGAACGGTAACAGAATTAATGTTTCCAAAATAATCAGAAACTTCAATTCTGTAAGTCAATGCTAAATTGGGCTCGACAGTTATAACTCCGTAAAGCGAATCTGTTTTTATGATACTCAAAGCAAACGGAGTTTTCATAAACAACTTCTGTACACGTTGTCCGGTTTTCTTATATCTCGGATAATCTATAAATGCATTTATATAACGCATTTCATCAAATGAATAGGTATTAAACTGATAATTATATTTTGGATCTCCATTTAAAAAACCGGTAACGTTAAAAACCCCATTTCGGTTATTTGAAACATCATCAAAATCTACAGCATTGATCCCGAAACCAATTTTACCGTTTGCTTTAACTTTTCCCGCGAGATAAGTACCATCTTTTTGAAGTGAAAGATTTAATAACAATGGCTGTTTTGATTGATTTACAACTGTATTTTCTCCCACAGGATAAACATAAACGCTTGAAATTGTTGGCTTTTTGCTATCATTAATATTTTGATCGTAACCAAAAAACATAGGATTAATAACAAATTCTGTTTTTGAATCCCTAATTTCAAAATGCAAATGAGGCCCTTCTGAAGACCCTGTATTTCCTGAAAGTGCAATTAATTGTCCTTTTGTGACCGGCAGCTCATCTGGTTTCAAAAATACTTCTATCTCAAAAGACTTTTCTGCATAATGTGTTTTCTGAACATACTCCTGAATAGGACCAATTGTAGTTTGCAAATGCCCATATACAGAAGTATAACCATTGGGATGTGTGATATATATACATTTTCCGTTACCAAATGTGGAAATTTTTATTCTGGAGACATATCCATCAGCAATAGCATAGACATTTAAACCTTCCCTTTGATTTGTCTTTAAATCAAAACCGGCATGAAAATGATTAGGACGCAACTCACCAAAATTCCCCGAAAGCTGCATCGGAATATCTAATGGCGGGCGAAAATAATCTTTGGGATACTGGGTCTGGGCAGATATAAAATTACAAAAAAAAAGAGCAAGTAGTGAAATTCTCATAAACAACATTTTTGCTAAGATAAAGAAAAATCAATGATTAAAAGCAAGTAAAAAGCTACAAAAATACAATTAATTGAATTTCATTTATTTATCTATTTTTAATGCAAAAAAATCGAGAAAAAATTGCATTAATAAAAAGGAATACTAACTTTGTATGATTAAGTAATGAATAGGATTTATAATGAGTGTAATTGCCGAAATAATTGATACTCTTGAATATAAAGTCGAAAAGCTTTTTGAAAAATCAAAAGGGCTGGAGAAAAACAATCAGGAACTAAAACTCCAATTAACCAAAGCTGCGCAAATCATCCAGAAACAATCTGAAGAAATGGAAGCTTTGAGAAAGCAATATGAAACACTTAAAATAGCCAATTCGTTGCTCGGCAGCGACAATAATAAGAGAGAGACAAAGCTTAAAATAAATTCATTAATTCGCGAAATTGATTACTGTATAGCACAATTATCAGACTAGAAAACATGGACGAAAAGCTTAGAATTAAAATATCAATTGCAGACAGAGTTTACCCGTTAACGGTAGAACCATCTCAGGAAGAAGGCCTTAGGAGCGCTTCTAAAAAAATTGATGCTATGATCAAGCAGTTCGAAGAAAGTTATGCAGTTCGTGACAAACAGGATGTACTGGCCATGTGCGCCTTACAATTTGCTTCGCAAGCAGAACAAAAACAAATTGATTACAATGTTGATGGACACGAAACCATCGAAAGAATTAAAAGATTAAATTTGCTTTTAGATCAATATCTCGAAAATTAAACGTTCTTTACAGAAACTAAGATACTGCCTACATTAGTTCACAATTGGTAAACTCAACACTAACAAATTAGAATGAGCAAATCGTCGCTACTATAGTATGCCACGCTTAATTGCGAGGAAACTTGAACAGTGAGTTAGCTCAAAACTTGTCTTTACGAGTTTATTCAAGCAATTAATGTAGGCTTTTTTTATATATAAATTTTAACAAACATGGACATAATAACGATCATTATTTCAGGTATTATAGGTATTGCAGCAGGTTTTGGAATAGCTAAAATTATCGAAAAAAGCAATATTTCTAATTTAATCAAAAACGCAAAAAAAGAAGCAGCTTCTATTTTAAAAGATGCTAATCTGGAGGCAGAAAACATAAAAAAAGATAAAATCCTTCAGGCAAAAGAGCGTTTTATTGAATTGAAATCTGAGCACGAACAAGTTATTTTAGCCCGAGACAAAAAAGTAGCTGAAGTAGAAAAAAGAGTTAGAGACAAAGAATCACAAGTATCAAATGAGCTTTCAAAAGCCAAAAAAGTAAATGATGATTTTGAGGCTAAAACTCAGGAATATAATAGTAAAATTGAAATTCTGGATAAAAAACAGGCTGAAGTTGACAAATTACACAAAAGCCAACTACAACAACTTGAAGTAATCTCAGGGCTTTCTGCCGAAGAAGCAAAAGAACAATTAGTTGAAGGCTTAAAAGCTGAAGCAAAAACCAAAGCAATGTCTCACATTCAGGATACTATTGAAGAGGCAAAACTTACGGCTCAGCAGGAAGCTAAGAAAATTATCATTAATACAATTCAGAGAGTTGGAACAGAAGAAGCAGTTGAAAATTGCGTTTCTGTCTTTAACATTGAATCTGATGACGTAAAAGGTAGAATTATTGGCCGTGAAGGTCGTAACATCAGAGCTTTAGAAGCAGCTACCGGAGTAGAAATTATTGTTGACGATACTCCCGAAGCAATTATCCTTTCTTGTTTTGATCCTGTTCGCAGGGAAGTTGCCCGTTTATCATTGCATAAATTAGTAACTGACGGACGTATTCACCCGGCTAGAATTGAGGAAGTTGTTGCAAAAACAGCTAAACAAATCGATGATGAAATTATCGAAGTTGGAAAACGTACCGTTATCGATTTAGGAATTCACGGATTACATCCGGAATTAATTAAAGTCGTAGGTAGAATGAAATACCGTTCTTCTTACGGACAAAATTTATTACAGCACTCAAGAGAAGTTTCTAAACTTTGTGGTATCATGGCTGCCGAATTGGGCTTAAATGTAAAATTGGCAAAAAGAGCCGGCTTACTACACGATATTGGTAAAGTACCTGATACTGAAAGCGATTTACCTCACGCATTGTTAGGTATGCAGTGGGCAGAGAAATATGGTGAAAAAGAAGAAGTATGTAATGCTATTGGAGCCCACCACGATGAGATCGAAATGAAATCATTATTATCTCCAATCGTTCAGGTTTGTGATGCTATCTCTGGCGCAAGACCAGGTGCAAGACGTCAGGTTTTAGACTCTTATATCCAACGTCTAAAAGATCTTGAAGAAGTAGCTTACGGATTTAGCGGTGTAAAAAATGCCTACGCTATCCAGGCTGGTAGAGAGCTTCGTGTTATTGTAGAGAGCGAAAAAGTTTCTGATGATAATGCAGCAACTCTATCTTTTGAAATTTCGCAAAAAATCCAGACTGAAATGACTTATCCAGGTCAGGTTAAAGTAACAGTAATCAGAGAAACAAGAGCAGTAAATATTGCGAAGTAATTTCTTTTAATTATAAAATAATAAAGGCTATCATAATGATAGCCTTTATTATTTTATACTGATTACTCTTTACATATCATTAAATACAATTTTAAAACTAGTCCCTGCTCCTACCTCACTTTCTACAAAAATACTTCCTTTCATAGCCTCAATCTGATTTCTTGTAATATACAAACCGATTCCGCGGGCTTCTTCATGTTTATGAAACGTTTTATACATTCCGAATAATAAATCACCATATACAGCCAGATCAATGCCAAGACCATTATCTGTAATCTTTAATGACTTATAACCTTCTGGTTCTATCCCAAAATCAAACACAATTACAGGATCCCTGTCCGGGTGGGCATATTTTATGGCATTTGTTGTAAAATTCAATAAAACACTTTCAAGATATGCCGGATTAAAATTTATCTTTAAATATTTCGGAACATTATTAATTATAGAAACATTGGTCTGCTTATCATATCGTTTTATTGTTGAAATTGTTTTCTCAATATACTCATACAATTTTAGTGGAGCGACTGCGATATTAATATTACTTTGCGTTTTTACAATCTGCGTAAGATTAGAAATAGTATCATTTAGATCATTTGACACTGTACGCAAATGCAGCAGCATTTCGTTGATTGTCTGTTTATCTACATCGCCATCAATGAAGTCCAAAATAGATTTTATATTACCGGCCTGTGTATTTAAATTATGCGAAACAATATGAGAAAAATTTAACAATCGACTGTTCTGATCACTGTACAGCTTCATTGTTTTCAAAAGCTCTAATTCTTTTTCTTTCTGCAAAGAAACATCAGTATGAGTTCCTATGACACGAAGCGGTTTACCATTTTCATCACGTTTTATCACCTTGCCCCTGTCTAAAATCCATTTGTAGTTACCACTCGAAGTCATTACACGATGGTAATTTTCATAATATGGAATTTTATTATCAAAGTGTTCGTGAATATCAGAATAATACTTGGGAAGATCGTCAGGATGCACAATTTTATCCCAGCGTTCCGGGTCATCAAAAATATCCGCAGAGTCTAATTCTAAAATTTTTAGTGATAATGAAGAATAAAAAACATTGTTTGTAACCATATCCCAGTCCCAAATACCTGCCGTAGAAGCTTCAAGGGCAAACTGAAAACGTTCTTCAGAAATTCTCAGTTTTTCTTCCTTATCCTTTAAATTTGTAATATCAGAAACATGTCCGCAAAAACTAACGCATTCGTCAGGAATTGATTCTGTTTTAGCCGAAATTTTAAACCATCGCATTCCTTTTTTAGGCAAAACGGCCCTGAACTCGATTTCCCACGGTTTTATTTCTTTTCGGGCTTTTACTAAAGACTGAAAAAACATATCCCGATCCTGAGGAAAGATTCTTTCGTAAATTATAAATATAATGTCGTTTGTAAATTCGCTTACTGTAAGCTCAAAAATATCATCTATTGATTTACTGATAAGAGGAAAGGAATAACTATTGTCTTTATCGATAATGAACTGAAAAAGCAAATCAGGCATATCGGCAAATAATTTCCGGTAAAAATTTTTCACTTCTAAACAATCCTCATTTTCATATAAATCAAAAATCATATATTACTTATTTATGTAAATTGAATTATTCTTTAAATATGCAAATCAAAAGGTCAGTGTTTTTATTCCTTTGAAATAAAAACTAATAGCAAGGTATTAAAAATCTAAACTAAAAAAACGGGCATTTGTTAAAATTATTGCACTTAACTATTTACGCGGATGAAAGGAATGCATGACTTCTTTTAAAAAACGTCTGTCCAAATGTACATATATTTCAGTAGTTGTGATAGATTCGTGTCCCAGCATTAACTGTATCGATCTTAAATCTGCACCATTTTCGAGTAAATGTGTCGCAAAAGAATGCCGCAGGGTATGCGGGCTAATATTTTTATTCAATCCAATCTTTACAGCAAGATCTTTTATGATTGCAAAAATCATAGAACGCGTAAGCTGTCCGCCTCTTCTGTTTAAAAATAAAGTATCCTCAGAACCTTTTTTTATATTTAATTTATTTCTAATTGCATCCTGGTAAATTCGAATATATTTTTCAGTCAGTTTACCGATGGGTACAAAGCGCTCTTTGTTTCCTTTTCCGGTAATTTTGACAAAACCTTCTTCAAAATACAAATCAGATATTTTGAGCGAAACAAGCTCTGAAACACGAAGTCCGCAACCGTACAGAGTTTCCAGAATAGCACGGTTTCTCTCACCTTCGTTTGAACTTAAATCTATTGCAGCAATCAAAGCATCGATTTCCTCAACAGAAAGTGTATCCGGTAATTTACGGCCTGTTTTGGGAGATTCAATTAACTCCAAAGGATTATCATTTCGATAATCTTCAAAAACCAGATAATTAAAAAAGCTTTTGAGACCTGAAATGATACGCGCCTGAGATCTCGGATTTACTTCTTTTGAAACTGTATAAATAAATTGCTGTATAGTTTCGTCTGTAATTTTTATTGGAGAAACTTCTATTCTGTTTGTTTCTAAAAAAAGACATAACCGTTCAATATCAAAACTATAGTTCTCTATTGTGTTCTTAGACAAGCCTCTTTCAATCCTTAAATACGATTGATAATCTTTTATGTATGTGATCCAATTCATAGCCACAAAGTAAATCATTTTTAGACATAAAAAAACCTTCCTGTGAGGGAAGGTTTTTTTATGTCTAAAACATTTTATTGAACCCTGACTGGTTCAACACTAATAGAATATAAACCTGAACTATATTCTCTAGTTGTATAAGTTGAACCATCAGTACTAATAATTACATTATCTGCAAAATTAACAATTACATCTCCCAACAAATCATTTCCTTGAGTAAATGTTCTTTGGACTGTACTTGTTGTAGTAGTTTTTAAACTAGTTCCATACTTTAATCCGATCTTCGTAATTGTTCCAAAACCAGCATCAACGTTAAAGTTATTTGCAAATTCAACTGTTCTGGTATCTGTTAAAACTGTAGTTTCAGTTAAATCAATCTCTTCAATATCAATCTTAATAGTTGAGGCGTATTGATCAAGATCCCAATTAAAAATTGGAATATTTAGATTCATTGTTTTTAAACCATTAATTTGTCTTTCCCAATAATATCCACTCAACGATCTAGTCGTTCTTATATAGGTAAAATCAAACAAATCATAAACTGTTGCATTAAAATACTTTACTATTTCACTTCCTATACCATTTTTACCATTAACAATAACTCTAATTTTAAACTCATAACTACCACCAACCCATGACGCAACATCTACACTGCTACTGCTACCAACAATTTTAGAAAGCAATCTAGGATCTCCCGTTTGATCTGCTATTTTAAGATAAGCAGATGTAGGATCCCCTTGTAAAGAAAAGCTTTTAATAGATTCTTGGAAATCATATTTGAATGGTCCTTTTGGTGTACTTGGGGTTATGCCATAATATATATAATCTCTTTGCCAACCATCAACATTAACACCATTATAAGTATTATATGCAGTAATTATTTTTTGGTCTAAAGATTGAACTGGAACTGTTCTTGATGTTTGATTTTTTAATTTTTTTGATCCATCAAAACAGTCATCTAAAAACTTGTAATCTCTTCCATTTATTTTACCAACAATATTAGTTTTACTTTCTTTATTACTAATTGTTAATCTCTCATTATCTTTTATAACAATTACTGGAAATGAAGGTATATATCTAGCTTCTAAAACCTCTTCACTACCATCTATATTAATAATTGGCACATCATTACTAGTTGTAAGTCTAATTGCAACTCTAGGCACTTGATTTTGAGTATCCCATAACTGAGCCGAAAAGGAATTTTCTGGTAGCTGAGGAACTAAAATTGTAAGAGTTGGATTAGCAAATTCTATTTGGTTCAATAAGGCTTCACTGCCCAAATTTTTAAGTATACTTTCTCTTACTGTAATATTATTTTCAAGTTTTTCATCTTTTATTAATTGATAAAGCACTTCGTAATCATTATCAAACATTTTAAGAGATTCTTTTTTAATTAAATCCCTTAAGGATTTACTTCCTACTAAAGATTTAACTAATGCTTTACCAAATGCTCTTTTTAAATTTGAATTTGAATCATATAAATCGTCAACTTTTAGTAGTTGATCATTAACTACTGATGATTCTTTACTATCATAATCATTTTTTTCACAACTTGAAAGAAAAATTACTCCACTAAGAAATAGGAAAAAAACTTTTAATCTTGTTTTCATATATAATATTTTTTTTGTTAATAAGAAAACAAATATATGTTAATTCTGATAAAAAAAGCAGAATTAACATATATAAATTGTTAAATTAAAATTTATATCCAATCGATAAGGAAAAAACTGAATTATGAAGCTTTGTATCATCACCGGCTTCTGTTTTAGCGATATTAGATAATCCTAAATTGTATCGTGCTCCTGCAGAAAAATGCTCTGTAAAATCGTAACCAGCACCAAAGTTTAATCCAAAATCTATAGTTTCGAAACTATCCTTCATATCCTGCTCAACAGTCTGACCAAAACCATCTAATTTTGTTGCCGTTTTAGCAGAAGTCAGAAAACCAATTTGCGGACCCGCTTCAATATTGAATTTTTCAGCAGCATAATATTTAAACATTACAGGTACATTTATGTATGCCAATTTGAATTTAACATTCCCCGTTACATAACCAAAACCATCTACCTCTGCTCCTACATTATCAAAATCAGCACCTTGTGTTGAATATAAAACTTCGGGCTGCAAAGTAAATTTTTCAGAAAACTTAATCGCTACAAACCCTCCAACATTGAATCCAATTCTTGATTTTAAATCAGCACCTTCTGTATCCCCCGTAAAGTTAGATATATTTAATCCTCCTTTTAAACCAAATTTTGCTTCCTGAGCATTTGATAATCCAAACACTAAAACTGCAGCTATTAATAAAATATTTTTTTTCATTGTTTTTTGATTTTTTTATAATTTAATTTCAAAAAAAAACCTTCCCATTAAGGAAGGTTTTAGTATCCTGAAAGAATTAGAATTTATATGCTGCAGTTAATGCTAACACATTATTTGTATATCTATTGTCATAATAATAACCATCATAATCATCATAATAGTCATTGTAATCGTAGATACTTGTCAAACCAATAGTATAACGAATACCTACAGAGAAATTATCTGTAAAATTATATCCAGCTCCTAAATTAAAGCCAACGTCAACTGACTTTTCATCTTCAATATTTTCACTAGAGACAAGTAATCCAAGTTGTGGTCCAGCTTCAACACTAAATTGCTTTGTGATATAATATTTAGCTAAAACAGGAACATTGATATAGTTTAAATTTACGGTGTAATCACGCTCACCATAGTAACCATCAAATTTAGCGCCCTGAGCAGAAAATAAAAGTTCTGGCTGAATGTATAGTTTTTTCCACACATTGATTTCAGCAAAACCACCTAATTGAAAACCTATTAACGAATTTGCATCGTTAGCACCGCCAATAGTAGCAATATTAAAACCTCCCTTTACTCCAAATCGAGCTTTTTGGGCATTTGTGAACCCGAATGCCATTATTGCAATAGCACATAAAATAATTTTCTTCATTTTATTTGTTATGGTTAAAATTAATGGGTCAAATATAAAGCTATACAAACTAAAAATGGATTTGTTTTTTAACAAATAATTTAATAATGCGAGATAATTATGTTAAAAAAAACACAAGAAACAAGCGTAATAAAAAAAGCCTCCCATGACGGAAGGCTTGCATTTTGTAAATTTGATATTTAAAATTTATATGCTAAAGACAATGCGAGGTTACTATTTTTAGCACTATCATAATACTCTTCTTCATTATCAATATCGGCATCATCAGCAATAGGCGACAAACCAATTGTGTAACGAAGATTGATAGAAAGATCTTCAGTAAAATGAAAGCCTGCTCCTAAATTAAATCCGAAATCGACAGACTTAAAACCATCTTTAACATCTTCCCCCTCAGATTTTGCAGATAATAAAACGCCAAGTTGTGGCCCTGCTTCAACACTAAACTTTGGAACAATATAATATTTAGCTAAAACAGGAATATTCAAATAATTTAATTTAATATCAAAATCTCCAAAAAATGGCCCAGCTTCAAATGTACTTCCTTGGGCAGAATATAAAAGTTCTGGTTGAATTGCAAACTTTTCAGCAATTTTGATTTCGGCAAAACCTCCAACATGAAATCCGACTAGTGATTTAGTACCGTCAACATTTCCTCCTGTAATATTAGAAAGGTTTAATCCTCCTTTTACTCCAAATCTTGTTTCTTGAGCATTTGTAAATCCAAATGCCATTACTGCAATTGCAGATAAAATAATCTTTCTCATTTTATTTGTTTGGTTTAGAATTAATTAATCAAATATAAAACTTTACTTCATAAAAATTTATTTGTTTTTTAACGAATATTATTGCTTATTATAGATAGAATTATAATGATAAGAGAAAATAGCATAAAAAAAAGGCCTTCCAAATTGGAAGGCCTTTTAAATATCTTAAATAAAATATTAGAATTTATATCCTACAGATAAAGCAAAAACGCTATTTTTAACATCGATATCACTTACGTCGAAATCTTCAAATCCTTCTTCAGAATCTGGAACATCTGCAATACTAGATAAACCAATTGTATAACGAAGACCTACAGAAAGATTTTCTGTAAAGTTATATCCAGCTCCAACATTGAAACCAAAATCAACTGATTTGTAGTAATCTTTAGCATCTTCACCATCTTCTTTTGCAGATAGTAAGAAACCTACTTGAGGACCTGCTTCAACACTGAATCCTTCTGTAATGTAATACTTAGCTAATACTGGAATGTTTAAATAATTCAATTTAGTATCGAACTCAAAAGACTCATCAAAAAATGTTTGTTCAATTTTTGCTCCTTGTGCAGAATACAAAAGCTCTGGTTGAATTGCAAATTTATCAGTAAGTTTGATTTCTGCAAAACCTCCAACGTGAAAACCAATTAATGATGAAGCACCATCATAATCTCCAGTTAAATTAGCAAGGTTAAGACCTGCTTTTACTCCAAACTTAGTTTCTTGTGCATTTGAGAATGCGAACGCCAATACTGCAGCTGCAGTTAACATAATTTTTTTCATTCTGATTTGTTTTGGTTAAAAATTTTTAATGGGCAAATATACACTTATACTTACTAAAAAATTATTTGCATTTTAACAAAAAAAGTAGTAATTAAGCCAAAAAATTATGTTAAAATAAAAATGACCTTTTGGTGATAATAAATTAAAACATTTACAAACAACTTTATTAAATAACTCAAAATCAAAAAGAATCAAGAAATTTCTGAAATAAAAATATTAAATTCATAAAATATAAAAAAACAAAAACCCCATCCTTTTTCAAGGATGGGGCAAAACAATTAACTAAAGTTTTATTTAGAATTTATAAACAACTCCAAATTGTACAGCTCTTAAATCAGAACCTAAGTAAAAATTATTAGTTTTATCAGCTCCGTGACCACCATTATTGTTTACACTATACTCTAATCCAGCCCAGTTAGCTTCGATAGCAAAGTGGTTAGACAAGAAATAGCTTAAACCTAATCCTAAACCTACTCCTAATTCATTTGATTTTCCATTTCCTGGTTTGTATTTATAGCCAGTGTAATCTACTCCTAATTGAGTAAACACAGAAAATTGAGAAGCTGGAGTAAAATAGTATCTACCAAAAGCTCCTACTGTAAATGCATTTGTTTTAGAATCATCTGCATCTTTTAAAGAACTAAATCCTAATTTACCTCCTAAAGCAATATTTTCTGATACGAAATAACCAACTCTTGGCTCAATCACAAAGCCATTAGTTTTAGCATCTCCAGTTTTCTCAGAAGCGATTCCAACCGCACCAGAAATAAATGTACTTCCCTTAGAAAATCCCGTTGTTTGCGCATTAGCAAATGTAAAACCCATTACTGCAATAGCAGCTAAAATAATTTTTTTCATGATCTGTTTTTTTTTAATTACAAGACCAAAAGTAGAAACACGCTTGTAAATAAATAGCCACAATTAGTATACAAACTATTAAAATAAGACAAATGTTTTTTTGCTTTTTACAAGCACTTCAAAAACAGGAAATTGAAGGGATGAATTCCCATGAAATAACAAATAATTTAGCGAACATGTGAATTCTAAAAATTATTTTTTCTAAAACATAAGACAATAAATATAGCTATTCTGTAGTTTTGACTTGATAAAACAACTTTAATCTAAAAGAAATTATGAAAAAAATATTTTTAGCAGCTGTATTGTTCATTGCAACATCAGCATCAATTCAGGCTCAATTAGTGCAATTTGGAGTAAAAGCAGGGGTTAACTTTGCCAGCCAAACAGGAGATGCATCTTTAGAAGGTGTTGAATTTGATAAAGAAGGAATCACAAGCTATCACGCGGGTTTAGTTGCAGAAATAAAATTATTAGACAGATTTGCAATCCAACCAGAGCTTTTATACTCTACTCAGGGAGCAAACTACAAAACTCCAGTTCAAGATTTTAAAAACGAATTGGGTTATATATCTATTCCTGTAATGGCTAAATTTTATTTAACCGATTCATTTAGTCTGGAAGTTGGTCCACAAGCATCTTTTTTAGTAAGCGAAAAAAATGATTTTGATGTAGAAAATGGAGAAACATTCGAATTTGGACTTAATGCCGGATTAGGATTTAAAATTACCAAAAACTTTTTTGTACAGGGCCGTTATGGCTTAGGTCTAACAGAAGCATCTAAAGACGCTGACGTTAAAAATTCAACTGTACAAATCTCTGCCGGATTCTTGTTCTGAAAAATAATATAACATACTTTTATAAAAACCGCTCTGTTAATTGGAGCGGTTTTTTTATTTTTACGTCAATGGATGCTATAATGTGCATTCAATTTAATTAAAATTACACTTATGAAAATCTGTATTGTTAACGGCCCCAATTTGAATCTTTTAGGAAAAAGAGAACCTGAAGTTTACGGAAGCCAAACCTTTGAAGATTATTTTGAAACATTACAAAAAAAATATCCGAACATTGAACTTTCTTACTATCAAAGCAATATCGAAGGCGAACTGATAGGAAAAATTCAGGAAGTTGGTTTTTCATTTGACGGAATTATTTTAAATGCCGGTGCTTATACTCATACTTCAATTGGTTTGGGTGACGCTATAAAAGCTATTACAACTCCGGTAATAGAAGTACATATTTCTAATACGTATGCACGCGAAAGCTTTAGACATCAATCTTATTTATCCGGAAATGCCAAAGGTGTAATTTTAGGTTTTGGATTAAAAAGCTACGATTTGGCTATTCAGTCATTTCTGTAAGTCTTTATTTAACAAATTTTTAATAGCTTCGGTTTTAAGTTATTTTATTTTTGTTAGAGAAAGAACTTTCATGAAAAACTCTATTTTATTCGCCATTTTATTTTTTTCCGTTACCAGCTTTGCCCAAATCAAAGGAATCATAACCGATGAAAAGGGGAATCCACTGCCTTACGTTTCTGTATTGGAAGAGAACACTTATACCGGAACAACTTCAAACGAGCAGGGAAAATATCAGCTTAATGTAAAAGAGGTTGGCAAAAACAAAATCACTTTTCAATATTTAGGTTTTAAAACTCAAAAAATAGCCGTAACAGCAAATTCAAAGACAATCATTCTGGATGTAAAAATGCAGGAAGAAAGTTTTAATTTGAATGAAGTTATAATTGATCCTAAAAATAATCCTGCCAATGCAATTATAAAAAATGCGATAGCGAATAAAAAAGAAAATTCTGAAAAAACATCCCGATACAGAGCTGATTTTTATTCTAAAGGAATTTTTAAAGTCAAGGATTTACCAAAAAAAATATTAGGCCAAAAAATAGACCTTGGTGAAGATATGGCTTCAAACCTTGATTCTACGGGAACAGGAATTTTGTATCTTTCTGAAACCATTTCTAAGGTTACTTTTGAAAAACCCAATAAACTTAAAGAGAATATTATTGCTTCAAAAATTTCAGGCAATAACAGAGGATACAGTTATAATACGGCAGCTTTGTCAACTTATGATTTCTATGATAATACTTTGGATTTCGACATAAAATTGATTTCCCCAATTGCCAACAATGCTTTCAGTTATTATAATTACAAACTCGAAGGCACTTTTTTTGACGATAATAATAATGAAATACATAAAATTAAAGTAACACCAAAGCGTGATAAGGAACCCGTTTTTGAAGGTTATATTTATATAGTTGATGACAGTTTTGCTATTTATGCATTAGATCTGGATATAAAAGGATACCGGATGAAAAATGAGTTTACCGAAATCATGACTATCAAACAGAGTTTCAGCTATAATGCTACCAACAAAATCTGGTCAAAAAATGCTCAGACATTATCTTTTAATGCGGGAATTTTTGGTGTAAAATTTTCGGGACAATTCAATTATATTTACTCTAATTATGAATTTCCGGACTCATTTGAAAAGAAAACTTTTGGGAATGAAATTGTTGCTTTCGATTTAAACGCAAACAAAAAAGATAATGACTTCTGGAACCAGATTCGCCCAATTCCTTTAACTCTGGAAGAAAATGCCGATTACACAAAAAAAGACAGTCTGCAAACTATTCGAAAATCCCAAAAATACACAGATTCAATTGATGCGAAAACAAACAAATTTAAAATTTGGGATATTTTAAAAGGTTATGAATACAAGAATACCTTTAAAAAATATTCTTTTGAGTATGATGGCTTACTTAATATTACTTCTCTAAGCTTTAATACTGTTCAAGGCTTTAATTTTGATTCGGGTTTTTCATTTAAAAAATGGAATGAAGAAAACGGAAAAAGTACCGCTGTAAAAACTACTTTTAACTATGGATTTTCTGATGAACGTTTTCGAGTTACAGGAGAATTCAATCACAAATTCAACAATATCAATTATGCTGCAATAAATATTTCCGGAGGAACAAAAGTGGCACAATTTAACAGCGCGGAGCCAATTAGTAAATTTGTAAACTCAATAAGTTCTTTGTTTTTTAAAGACAATTATATCAAACTCTATAATTTGGAATTTGCTCAGGCCAACTATTCGCAAGATATTGCAAACGGAATTAATCTGAATGCAAAAGTGGGTTATGAACAACGAAAACCACTTTTTAATACTACCGATTATTCATTTTTCAAAAAAGATGATGTTTATTCATCTAATAATCCGTTAGCACCAAACGATTTTGAAACTCCTGCCTTTGATCCTAACCATTTATTTAAAGCCAATCTGACTGCAAGGATTAATTTTGGAAACAAATATATTTCCAGACCTGACGGAAGATATAACTTTAAAAATGACAAATATCCAACGGTATTTTTAGCATTTGAAAAGGCATTTGCTGCTAATGAAAAAAAGTATGAATTTGAACGTTTTGGCGCTGCTGTTCAATATGATTTATCTTTAGGAAACAAAGGCCTTTTGGGAATGAATCTTAGAGCCGGAAAGTTCTTTAACGCCGAAAACATTTCCTTTATTGATTACAGGCATTTCAACGGAAACCAGACACACATTGGAACGAGTGACCGCTATTTGAATGTTTTTAATTTGATGCCGTATTATGCCAACAGCACAAACGACAGTTACTTTGAAATGCATTTAGATCACAATGATATGGGATTTATAATGAATAAAATTCCACTTCTGAATCTCTTAAAATCAACAATGAATCTTGGATTTCATTCCTTGTCAATTCCCAACAGGAAACCTTATTCTGAGTTTACGATTGGGTTGGACAATCTTGGTTTTGGCAAGTTTAAATTATTTAGAATTGATTATGTGCATTCTTATCAAAGTGGAATTGAGCAAAATGGTGTTGTATTTGGACTAAAGATTTTGAATGTTTTGAATTAAGGCACTGAGGTTCTGAGCCACTATGGTTCTAAGTTGCCAGGCATTATCTTTAAACACTTTTCGGGTTCTCGACTTCGCTCGAACTGACAATTGTATATAAAAAATCCGTTTAATCCTCCTATGAGAATAAACGGATTATAACTTTAACCCTTGTCAAGTTTAAAACTTGATAAAAAACTATACGGCACTTTAAACCCTTAGCTCCTCAGAACCTTTCTCAGTGATAATCATCTGGTTCTATATGTATTAAAACATTTCCTAATTGCGGAATTAGTTCTTTTAAGGTATCTTGTAGTTTATGAGATAGGTCGTGCCCTTCTTTTACAGATATATTTGCCGAAACAATTGCATGAAGATCTACGTGGTATCGCATTCCGGCTTTTCGAATAAAACATTTTTCTGTTCCCAGAATTCCGGGAACTGTTAATGATTTCACACGGATTTCTTCTACCAAATCATCATTTAAGTTTTCATCCATGATTTCGCCAAGTGCCGGTCTAAAGATTCTATAACTGTTATACAAAATAAAAAAGGCTGCAAAAAGTGCCGCCCAATCATCTGCAGACTCATAACCTTTCCCCATAATCAACGCAACAGAAATCCCGATAAACGCCGCTACAGATGTTATCGCATCACTGCGGTGGTGCCAGGCATCTGCCGCTAATGCTGAACTATTGGTTTGTTTACTTCTGTTCATCACTACACGAAACGAATATTCTTTCCAGATGATAATGGCTCCCAAAACATACAAAGTCCAGGATTTTGGTAAATCGTGTGATGTGTTAATGTTAGAGATACTTTCGTATCCAATGATTGTAGCAGAAGTAATAAGAAATCCCACAACCAAAAACGTTATTAAAGGTTCTGCACGACCGTGACCGTAAGGATGATTTTCATCTGCAGGTTTATTAGAATATTTGATTCCGAATAAAACCAGACAGGAAGAAAATATATCCGTAGTCGATTCGATGGCATCTGCAATCAAGGCGTATGAATTGCCAAAAAAACCTGCGAGACCTTTTACAAGGGCCAGGCAGGTATTTCCAGCTATACTAAAGTATGTAGCTTTTATAGCTTTTTGTTCGTTTGTCATTTAACGACATTTATTTTTTGAAACGAATTCACAAAATATAATTCATAAATTCGTTTCAAATATTCTTTTTTACGCTCTCACGATTTTTGCGCCAATTGCTCGTAAACGCTCGTCGATACGCTCGTATCCACGATCGATTTGCTCGATATTTTGAATCGTACTTGTCCCTTTAGCTGATAAAGCTGCAATTAATAATGAAATCCCCGCACGAATATCCGGTGATGACATTGTTGTTGCTTTTAATTGAGACTCAAAATTATGTCCCATAACCACAGCTCTGTGCGGATCACATAACATGATTTTTGCTCCCATATCAATCAATTTATCTACGAAGAACAAACGGCTTTCGAACATTTTTTGGTGAATTAAAACATCACCTTTTGCTTGTGTTGCCACAACCAAAACGATACTCAACAAGTCAGGAGTAAATCCTGGCCATGGCGCATCGGCAATGGTTAAGATAGAACCATCAATATCTGTTTTTACTTCGTACCCATCCGTGTGAGCAGGAATATAAATATCATCACCACGTTTTTCTATGGTAATTCCCAATTTTCTGAAAGTATTCGGAATCAAACCTAAGTTTTCCCAGCTTACATTTTTGATTGTGATTTCACTTTTCGTCATAGCGGCAAGACCAATCCAGGAACCGATTTCGATCATATCGGGAAGGATTCTGTGCTCGCATCCGCCAAGGCTTTCAACACCTTCAATTGTCAATAAGTTTGAGCCAACTCCGGTGATTTTTGCTCCCATAGAGTTTAGCATTTTACATAATTGCTGTAAATAAGGTTCACATGCAGCGTTATAAACTGTAGTTTGCCCTTTTGCTAAAACAGCAGCCATTACAATGTTTGCAGTTCCGGTTACAGAAGCTTCATCAAGAAGCATATCTGTTCCTTGTAATCCTTCTTCCGGAGATTCTACTCCGTAAAAGTGATCTTCTCTGTTATATCTGAATTTTGCTCCAAGGTTAATAAAACCTTCAAAGTGTGTATCTAATCTTCGACGCCCAATTTTATCTCCTCCTGGTTTTGGAATATATCCTTTTCCAAAACGAGCCAAAAGCGGTCCAACAATCATAATAGAACCACGAAGTGCTCCTCCCTCTTTTTTGAAAGCTTCTGTTTCTAAATATCCAACATTTACCTCATCGGCCTGAAACGTAATAGAACCAGGTTCATTGCGTTGAATTTTTACACCTAAATTACCCAGCAATGTGATTAATTTATTGATGTCTATAATATCAGGAATATTATTAATTCTTACTTTGTCTCCTGTAAGAAGTACAGCACATAAAATTTGTAATGCCTCATTTTTTGCTCCTTGTGGAGTGATTTCTCCTTTTAAAGGTATTCCGCCTTCGATTTTAAATATTCCCATGTTCTTTTTTTAAGGTTCTGAGGTTCTGAGAATCTAAGGTTCTGAGCTAAATCTTAGCATCTTTAGTGCCTTAGTGTCTTAGCAACTTTTATTTTTGATTGTTATTTTTCTGAAAAGGTTTTTGTTTTCCGCCTTTATTATTATTGTTATTGTTTTTGTTGCTTTGAATTTTTGGCTGTCCGGCCGGTGAAATTTTATTCGACATACGTTTATTGGTACGCATTAAATCAGTTGTGTTCAAAAGCTCTTCTGTACTTTGCAGCAAGTTGATTTTTCCGTCGGACAATTCATATAAGTGTTCAAAAATCACATCGTCTTTTACAGTGTCTTTATTCCAGCTCAAAAAAGATTTTTTCATGTGATTGGCAATCACCAATACCAATGCGTTTTTCATTTCGCCATCGTCCCATTTATTAGCAACATCTATCATATATTTGATATTGTTACCATAAAATCTGTATTTTGGAAAATTTTGCGGATACTGTAAAACGTCTGGCTTTAACTGCAATACATCTCTTGACGGAATTGGATACGGAGATTCTACGTCTAATTTGAAATCAGACATAATAAACAACTGATCCCAAAGTTTATGCTGAAAATCCGGCACATCACGCAAATGCGGATTTAAACTCCCCATAACCTGAATAATATATTTTGCAGCTTTATTGCGTGTTTCAGCATCTTCAATAATAGTTGCCTGGTCAATCAATTTTTGTAAATGACGACCATATTCGGGAATAAGTAAACGCTGTCTTTCAGAATTATATTCTAAATTAAAAACAACGTCGTTTGCGACTTCTTTTTTATATTTTTCGACCATAAGTTATAATGAAACTATACCTTCTATTGTAGAAACTTCTTTGTATTTGCCAATCACTTCATCGGCACTGTTCATCGTAACATCTACAGAAACGCTGGTAAATTTACCTGTTTTAGATTTTGTGGTTTTGATAACTGCTCCCATTCTGTCAAAAGCTTTTTCGACTCTTTCTACATTATCATCGACAGAAGGCACAATAAATTTATACAAGTATTCTGCAGGCCAGGTATTTGAGTTGTCCAACTCTACCTTCAGTCTTTCGTAAAATTCGGCGGTGTTTTTTTCTTTATCGTTCTCCATTCGTAATTAAAAATAAACGCAAAGATACGTTTTTGATTTCAGATTTTTTAGATTTTTATTTTAGAAAAAAGGTCCAAAGTTACAAAGATTCAAAGGTGCAGAGAAAAAAGCT
>Ga0307410_10000047_pt1 | contig 42459 bp, 39 predicted proteins | sample 322Ometagenome_3_FD_203707 | JGI IMG/M metagenome (GOLD analysis project Ga0307410, IMG submission 203707) | Maize rhizosphere microbial communities from greenhouse at UC Davis, California, United States - 322HYB-O-3 | ecosystem: Host-associated > Plants > Roots > Rhizosphere > Soil | place... | reverse complement strand
TGCTGGCGAACAGCAGGACACCGTCACGTGTGTCGAGCCGGGAGGAAAAGGCGTGAAAGGACTCGAACTCGGGCGACCGTTCGCCCTTGACGACGGTCCGGGTGCGCGCGGGCCCGTCGAGCGGACGGGTGTAGATGTTGGTGTAGCCGCTTCTCGGGGAGAGATACGCGACGTCGACGCCACCGTCAGCGCGCGGGACGGCAACCGGCTTGATCGCCAGATCGGCGAGTTGGCGCCCCGCCAGGGGAATGGGGCGCCGGTTGGCGACGGCCGGGAAGTAGCGCTCCCGCAGGTCGTAATGCCACTCCCGGGTCAGTTGGCTCGAAGGCTTGCCGTAGACGCCGCGAAGCGCCTCCTCGAACGACCCGTATTTCCAGAGCGACGCATACAGCAGGTTCAGCCGCCAGGCGCCGTACCGACTCCCGAGAAAGCGGTGGAGCTCGCCGCCGAGCGGGTAAACGATCGGCGAGTAGATGGCGCTGAGCTGTGCGATCGTGGGCATGTTGCCGCCGACGACCAAGTCCCGCACGACCATCTCGTCGCGAGACTCCTGGTCCGAGGAGAGGTACTCGGCCATGCCCTCGGTGAACCAGAGCGGGAGACCGGCCCGGCGGCCCCGGGGATACAGCGCAAACTGCTGGCTCTCCAGTGAGAGCTGGAACACGTGGACCAGCTCGTGCCGGAGGGTGTGGCGGAACTCCGCGTAGCTGCCGCGGAACGGGAGCGTGACGCGTCGCTTCATGTACTCCGTGACGCCGAGCACGCCCTCGGGCGGAACGAACGGCAGGACGTTGGTCTGCTCGAAGTCCGAGTGGGACGCGTACACGATGAGCGGGATACGCGGTCCCACGCGGTGGTTCAACCGCTGCTCGAGGTAGGTGTAGCTCTCCTCCGCGTAGCTCAAGGCCACGCGCGCGATCCGTTCCTCGGCCGGGTAGTAGTAGACGTCGACGTGCGCGCCTTTCAGGACGTGCCAGTCGAAGTCACGGTACTGGATCTTGTTCTGGCCGAAGTAACCGTACTGCCCGCCGACCGCGCGAATCGGCGCGGCACAGAGGCAGGCCGCGAGCCCCATGACGAGCCGCCGGATCATCGAACCTTTACCTCCAAGATGCGGTCGCCCTGCACGAGTGCGTCCATCGCCTCGAGGCCGGCCGCCACGTGAGCGAACACCGTGTAATGGCCGTCGAGGTGCGGCTGCGGCGCGAGGGTGAGGAAGTACTGGCTCCCCCCGGTGTCCGGTCCAGACAGCGCCATCCCGACGGCCCCGCGTTCGTAGCGGCGGCGGTTCAGCTCATCCCGGATCGCGTATCCCGGGCCGCCGTTTCCGTCGCCGCGTGGATCGCCGTCCTGCGCGACGAACCCCGGTACGACCCGGTGGAAGCGCGTCTCCTTGAACACGCCGGTGCGAGCCAGGGAGAGAAAGTTATTCACCGTGAGGGGCGCGTCGATGCCGTACAGCTCCAACGTAATCGTCCCCCGCTCGGTGAGCAGGTCCACAAGCGGGGGAGTCCCCCCGAGACTGGGCAGCACGATCGAGCGGACAACGCGCTCGTACCACTCCAGAGGCCGAGCGGTTCCGCCCGCAGTGCGCCAGCCCGCGAACAGCGAGAGGGCCTGCGCGGGGCCCCGGACCAGCGGGTCGTCCGGCACTGGGAGCTGACCGATCACCGTGCGCAGCGAGTCGGAGAAGCGGACACTGTCGTTTCGCCAGGCGCTGGCAATGAACGCGACCACCGCGATGCGCGCGTCATTGGCCGAATCCGCGAGTGCGCGGCGGTAGCTCGCCAATGCGGCGGGCACCTCGGCCGCCTTCGCTTTCCCGGTAAGGGCCCCGAGCGCCGTGGCACGGACGAAGAAATCATGGTCTTCGAGCCCCTTCAAAAGGAGCTCTCGATGCCAGGGACTGGCCTCGGCGTCCGCCGAGTCCGCGAACGCTGCCAAGGCCGTAAACGCCGCCGTGCGTACTCGGCCGTCTTGATCGCGAGTCAGCGGAACCGCGAATTTTCGAACTCTCTCGATCCCGCCGCCGACGATCGCGTCGGCGACGGCGCCCCGGTAGCGCCAATCCGAAGCGCGCTGCCAGTTGCTCGGGTTGGCATCATCGATGACCTCGGGGATGACGCCGGCCGTCACCGCGGACGCGACGAGGCTACGCCGGAACATGAACCCGGTGTCGACGTCCCAGAGGTCCATCCAGTCACGCCGCCGATTGCCGAGGACCGGGCCAAGGCTCTGGGCGGCGGCGACGCGAACGTTCCGGTCGCGATCCCGGACCGCGACGAGGAGTGGGACCCGAGCCCGAGGTCCGTAGCCGCTCAGCGACGAAGCGGCACTGATGCGGACGTGCGGCGCTGAGTCGGCGACGAGCCGCGTCAGGAGCGAGAGGGCCGTATCAGCGAGCGAGTCGCCCGCGGCTGATCGGGCGAGCCCTCGAGCCACGTACACCCGCGTCAGCGGATCGGGTGCGCTGGCGAGCGGCAGGAGAGCGCGCACGCCCGCCGGGATGCGCGGCCGGCCAATGGCGTACGCGGCCGCGCGGCGCACGGTGAGGTCGCGAGCCCGAGCGTGGGGCACCACGGCCGCGGCGGGCACGGGGCGCAGCCGGCTCGCGGCGAGGAGGAGGGCGATCGTCACCTGGGGATCGTGTTCCGCCCGAAGCGCCGCCTGGATGGCCGGTCCCGCGGGTGCGCCAAGCTCGCCGAGCGCCCACGCCGCCTCTCGGCCGACTGTCGGCGGGCGCTTCAGGGCCTCGGCCAGCGCCGCGAGCGTCGCCGAGCTACTGTCCCTCGCGAGCCCCAACGCGAAGGCGGCGCTGGCCGCGACCGCGGTGTCTCCATCGGTCAGAAGCTGGCGCAGACGGTCGGCGCGCGCGAGCGCGCGAACCTGGCCGATTGCGAGCGTCGCGGCCACGCGGACGGGGGAGCTCCGCGCGCGCAGCGCCGCGTCGAACATGCTCGTGTCCGCCCGCCGAGCGTCGGCCGCCTGCAGAGTGCGCGCGAGCAGCCCGACCTCTTCGTCCGCGAGTGGACGCGGCGCCGTGGCCGCGGGCGCCGACCCGGCACACGCCAGCGTCGCACTGAGGGCGCACGTACAGGCAACCGAGCCCGCGCGCGCGCGGCGTGTGCTACCCGACGCACGAGTGGAAGCCTCAGGGTGAGGCGCGGCCGAATGCGTCACGGAGCATGGCGGGTAGGGTGACCGGCCGCCCCGACCGGTCGAGGCCGACGAGCGTGGTCCGCGCAGTGACGAGCCGCTCGCCGGTCTCGGCATGCGCGATCAGGTAGTCGAACGTAATCGTCCGCGAGCGCACGTCGGCGAGCGTGGTGACGACGCGGATCGGGTCATCGTAGCGGGCCGACGCGTGGTAGCGGAGGGAAGCGTCGGCGACCGCGAGCAGTGTTCCGGATCGTTCCAATTCGGCGTACGGGAGTCCGAAGTGACGAATCAGCTCCGTGCGCCCGATCTCACACCATATCAGGTAGTTGGCATGGTATACCACGCCCATCTGGTCTGTCTCGGCATAGCGAACCCGCAGCTCGACCACCGCCGAGGGAGCGGGAGGCGCCTGCGGCGGCGCGGCGTCCGCCGAAGAGTCTCGCGTCATGTGGGCCGATCGGAGGGGCGCGCGGGGTTGGTCGGACTGGCGGAGGGCGCCGGAGGACGGAGGAGCGGCCGGGCTGCCTCACGGCGGGGGCGTGCCGACGTCCTCCCGGCGCGAACATGGAATTAGGGATCCGGTTTGTAAAGGCCGCACAGGCCCGCTAAACTGCCCCGCGTGCCTCGCTCCCCTTGCTTCGTCATTTCTGACACGCACCTCGGCGCCGCGCACCCGGACGTGGAGCGCAGCCTGCTGGCATTTCTACGCACGCTCGGCGGCCGGGCAGGATCGCTGCTCATCAACGGCGACCTCTTCGACTTCTGGTTCGAGTGGCGCAGCGTGATCCCACGGACGGGATTTCGAGTGCTCGCCGCGCTCGCCGACCTGGCCGAATCGGGGGTCGAAATCCTGTGGATCGCCGGGAATCATGATTGCTGGGGGGGCGACGTACTGCGCCGCGACGTGGGCGTCACCTATCACGTTGGGCCGTGGACCGGGGACGTCGCCGGATGGCGGGCCCGCGTGGAGCATGGCGACGGCCTCCGCGCCGTCGAGGATCGCCGGTACCGCCTGCTGCGTGGCATCCTACGGCACCCCCTCTCGATTCGTGCCTTCCGGCTCCTCCACCCGGACGTAGGCAGTCGCCTCGCAAACGGCAGCTCGCACGCGAGCCGCACCTACCGGGCGCACGACGAGGGCGCGGGACTGCGCGACATCGCGATGTCCGCCTTGCAGGCCGACCCGACACTGGATCTGATCATCTTCGGGCACTCGCACGTCGCGGCACTGGACCGGGCACCGTCCGGCGGAGTCTACGCAAATCCGGGATCGTGGCTGGACGCGCCAGCCTTTCTGATCGTGACACCCGAACGGCTCGAATTGCGGCGGTGGCGCGGATCAGCCGAGGGTGAGCGTGTCGACGCTCTCGATCGCCCCGCCGAGAAAACGCTGTCCCAACCGTAGGAACTGCTCGGGCGCGTCAGAGGCGATGAACCGGTAGCGTGGCGGCCCGCCCCCGTCGGCCCGGGCCCCCAACCGGTCGAGCACGCGGGTGGTCTCGGCCGCTGTCTCTTCGGCACTGTCGATCAGGCGAACACTCTCGCCGAGCATTTCGGCGATCAGCGGCTTGAGGAGCGGGTAGTGAGTGCATCCGAGCACCAGCGCGTCGACGTTGGCGCGCGCCATGGGAGCGAGGTACTCGCGGGCGATGAGGCGCGTGACCTCGTGCTCCGTCCATCCCTCCTCGACGAGGGGCACGAAGAGCGGGCACGCGCGCGTCGTGATCGTGGCGTCCGGCGTGAGGGCGCGAATGGCCCGCTCGTACGCGCCGGAATTGATCGTACCCATGGTGCCAATGACGCCGATCCGCCCGGTGGCGGACGCCGCCACCGCAGCCCGGGCGCCGGGGTCGACGACGCCCACGACCGGGACGGGGAGCTCCTGGCGCAGAAACGGGAGGGCGTGCGCCGTGGCCGTGTTGCAGGCCACGACGACGGCTTTCACTCCCTGCTCCACCAGGTAGCCGGTGATCTCGCGGCTGTAGCGGCGGACGGTGTCCGGGCTCTTGGGCCCATAGGGCACTCGGGCGGTGTCACCGAAGTAGATGATCGGCTCGCACGGGAGCTGGCGCATCAGCTCGTGCACGACGGTGAGGCCACCGATCCCGGAATCGAAGACGCCGATCGGCGCCGCGCCTGTGCTCACCATGCGACCGACGCACTCACGGTCGCACCGCGGGGCATCGCTCGCACCGACACCTGCCCGGGCAGGTCCCAGAGCTGCGCGGCGACGAACGCGTCCGCACCCGAGAGCAAGTGATTGAAGATCACAAGCGCGACCCAGTCCTCGTAGTGGGTACGGCGGGCTCTGACGCGCTCGCCCTCGTAGCGGTTGCGTGCGTAGACCGGCTTCGGGTTTCCCTGCTCGTCGAGACTGTTGAAGTCGTACGACTCGATGATGCTGTCACGCGCGAAGCGGCGAGCGTACGCCAGATCGGCGGCCGACTTGCGGGCCATCGTCACACCAAGGATCTCGACGGCGACGAAGAGCGCGCCGGCGTTGGGCCGGTCGAGCTTCGCCTGACCGAGGCCGGGTAGCGCCAGCGAGTAGAGGAACGCTCGCCGCGGCGAGAGGGGCGCCCGAATCAGCGAGTCTGCACGCTGCGCCGCCGGCGCGCGCCGCCGCGGCGGCCGCTGTGTGGGGCCGGCGCGAGTACTGTCCGGCCGCTGGGCCGCCGCCTCGACTGGCGCGAGGAGCAGCGTGCCGGCACACACGGCCGCCAGCACGCCGGCGGGAAGTCTCGAGAGCAAGTCGTGGCTGCGGATGCTGGTGGAGCACGCTGGCGGGAGCGTGTGGGAATCGAACCCACCCAACCCGACGCTGTCAGGTCGCGCCAGTTTTGAAGACTGGAGAAGCCACCAGGCCCCGTCCGCCCCCGTGCGCGCGGCGATCTGAAGCGGAATCTACCCGCGCCCCTGGCGTTGTTCCATCCCGCGCGCGGAGCGGGACCCGTCAATCGACGACGATCGCGGCCGCGCCCGGCAACAGCACCTCGCCGACGTCCACCGAGCCGGAGACCTGCCTCAGGTATCGCTCGGCGGCGGAAGGTGGCAGCGCCACGAGCAGCCCGCCCGAAGTCTGCGGGTCGATCATGAGCGCGCGCAGCGGCTCGTCGACTGATGCGTTGCGCCAGTGGACGAGCGGCGCGAGGTAGGCGGCGTTGCGTTCAGCACCGCCGGTGCGATTGCCACGCACCCACGCGTCGCGCGCGCCGCCGAGCAGGGGCACCTGGGTGGCGACCAGGCGAAGCGTCACCCCGCTAGCCCGCGCGACGTGCGACGCGTGGCCCAGCAGGCCAAAGCCCGTAACGTCCGTCGCGCAGCGACCACCGAGCGCCACCGCCTCGCGACTGGCGCCGGCATTGAGCGCGACCATCGTCGCGACCATCTCCCGGTGCAGCGCCGGATCGAGGTCGCCCCGCTTGGCGGCGGTCGCGAGCACGCCGGTGCCGATCGGTTTGGTGAGCACGAGGCGGTCGCCGACCCGCGCGCCCGCGTTGGTCAGGAGGCGGCCGGGATGCACTCGCCCGGTGACGGACAGGCCGAACTTGACCTCGTCGTCCACGACGGAGTGGCCTCCCACGAGCACGGCTCCCGCCTCGTGCACCTTGTCCTGCCCGCCCCGGAGGATCTCGGTGAGCACGTGGAGGGGCAATTTGCCGGTGGGGAACGCGACGATGCTCATGGCGGTCATCGGCTCGCCCCCCATCGCGTAGACGTCGGAGAGGGCGTTCGCCGCGGCCACCTGTCCGAACAGGTAGGGGTCGTCGACGATCGGCGCGAAGAAGTCCACCGTCTGCACGAGGGCGAGGTCCTCGGACAGCGCGTACACGCCGGCATCGTCGAAGGTCTCGCGACCAACGAGGAGGCGTGCGTCGGTATCGCGCGGGAGCGGCGCGAGCGCGGCGGACAGGTCGCCCGGACCCATCTTTGACGCTCAGCCGGCGCAGCGCGCGAACTGCGTGAGGCGGAAGAGCTCTTCGCGCGTCTTGTTCGACATCGGAGAGGGAGGGACGAGGGAGGAGGGACGAGAGGCTGCTGCCCTGCCGCTCGTCGCCGGAGCTTACCCGACTGCCACGATCGCGTCGATCTCGACCAAGACGCCGCGCGGCAGGCCGGCGACCTGCACCGTGGACCGGGCCGGGCGCGCGTCGCCCAGGTGGCGCGCGTACACCTCGTTGACGCGCGGGAAGTCCGACATGTCCTGAAGATACACCGTGGTCTTCACGACGCGCGCCCACGATGCGCCGGCGTGGTCGAGGATCGCCGCGAGATTCGTCATCACGCGCTCGGTCTGCGCCGCGACGTCGCCGGCGACGATTTCGCCGGTAGCCGGGTCGAGCGCGATCTGACCGGCGGTGAAGAGGAAGCCGTTACTCACGATGCCCTGCGAGTACGGACCGATCGCCGCCGGCGCGCGGTCGGTGTGAACGGTTCGGACAGTCACGGCGTTCTCCGGGTGCGGTGCATTTGGTTGCTAGAACAGACCGACGATCGAGCCGTCGGGGTGAATCGCCATGCGCTCGGCTGCCGGCTCCTTGGGGAGCCCGGGCATCGTCATGATGTCGCCTGCCTGTGCGACGACGAAACCCGCGCCGGCGGCCGGATACACCTCGTTGATGGTCAGACGGAACCCGGTGGGGCGGCCAAGGAGCGTGGGGTCGTCGCTGAGCGAGTACTGGGTCTTGGCGATACAGACCGGCGTCTCGGCGAGTCCAATGGACTCCAGGTAGTCGATCGACCGGTCCGCCCTTGGCGCGAAGTCCACGCCGTCGCCGCCGTACACACGCCGAACGATGACGTCGATTTTCTCACGAATCGGCCGCGTCACGTCGTAGAGTGGAGCGTACCGCGCGGTGCCGGTGTCGAGTAGCGCCACGACCGCCCGGGCCAGCTCCTCGCCGCCGGCGCCGCCCCGCTCCCACACCTCGGTCAGGGCCACGGGCACGCCCGCACGCTGGGCGCAGTCGGCAACCATCGTCAGCTCGCGGGCGGAATCCGTGGTGAAGCGGTTGACGGCGACGACCAGGGGGAGCCCGAACTGGCGCACGTTCTCGATGTGCTTCTCGAGATTCGGGAGGCCGCGCTCGAGCGCGCCGACGTCCTCGTGCGCGAGTTGCGTCTTCTTGGCCCCTCCGTTCAGCTTAAGCGCCCGGACGGTCGCAACCAGAACCGCGGCCTCCGGCGTGAGGCCGCCCATTCGGCACTTGATGTCGAAGAACTTCTCGGCGCCGAGGTCGGAGCCGAACCCGGCCTCCGTGATGACCACGTCACCGAGCGCGAGCGCCGATCTCGTCGCGAGCACGCTGTTGCACCCGTGGGCGATGTTCCCGAAGGGCCCGGCGTGCACGAACGCGGGCCCTCCCTCGAGCGTTTGCACCAGGTTGGGGCGGAGCGCGTCCCTCAGAAGGAGCGCCATGGCGCCGGACGCCCGCAGGTCCCCGGCGCGGACGGGCTGGCGGCGGGCGCCGTGGGTGGCGCCGACGATGATTCTCGACAGCCGCTGCTCGAGGTCCTCGGGCCCCGCGGCCAATGCGAGGATCGCCATGATCTCGCTCGCCGGAATGATGACGAAGCGCTCCTCACGTGGCACCCCGTTGCCAGGGCCCCCGAGTCCGATGACGCAATCGCGGAGCGCGCGGTCATTCATGTCGATCGTGCGCGGCCAGCTGATTCGACGGGGATCGATGCCGAGGGTGTTCCCGTGATGGAGGTGGTTGTCGAGCATCGCCGAGAGCAGCGAGTGCGCGCTCGCGATCGCGTGGAAGTCGCCCGTAAAGTGGAGGTTGATGTCCTCCATCGGGAGCACTTGCGAGTAACCGCCTCCGGCGGCGCCACCCTTCACGCCGAAAACCGGGCCGAGGCTGGGCTCGCGAATGCATAGTACCGCGCTGTGGCCAAGGCGGCGAAGGGCCTGGGCCAGCCCGACCGACGCGGTCGTCTTCCCCTCACCGGCCGCCGTGGGGTTGACCCCGGTGACGAGCACCAGCCGGCCGCGAGGCGGGCGACGCGTCACGTCGAGGGTGATCTTCGCCTTGTGCCTGCCGTACAAGTCGATGTCGTTGGGACCGAGGCCGAGGTCCGCCGCCACGTCGATGATCGGCCGGAGCGTGGCGCGCTGGGCAATCTCGATGTCACTCGGGACCGCGGCGCGCCGCCGCGGGCTCTCGCTCGGTTTCGGCGTCGTCACACCCGTCACGGTCCACTCCGCTGTCAGGGGTTGGCGGGGTGCCCGCTGGGGCGAAGGCGGGGCAGACGTGCCCGTCGGCGGGCGGCGCGGGCATTCTACCTCGCCGCGCTCTGGCTACGCTAGGGCGAACAGGCGTCGCGCATTCCGGGCGACTAGAGCCCCGAGGGCCGCGGGCTGGACGCCGCGCGCCGCGGCCAGCCTGGCGACAGTCAGCACGACCCAAGCCGGCTCGTTGCGCTTGCCGCGATGTGGGACGGGCGCAAGGTAGGGCGAATCGGATTCGGCGAGGAGCCGATCGTCAGGCACGAGTCGCAGGAGCACGTCGTCTGTCCAGCGCTTGAACGTGACGATGCCACTGAACGACACGTACCAGCCGGCGTCGAGCGCCGCCTCGGCGAGCGCGTGCGAGCCCGTGTAGCAGTGCAGCACTCCGCGCACGCCGCCGGCCGCCGCCTCGACGATCATGGCGCGGGTATCGTCCTCGGCGTCGCGGGTGTGCACGACGGTCGGCAGTCGAAGCCCCGCCGCGAGCTCGAGCTGCGCGGCGAAGGCACGACGCTGCAGCTCGCGTGGCGAGTGATCGTAATGGTAGTCGAGCCCACACTCGCCGACGGCCACTGCGCCGGCGGCCGCCTGCGCCCGGATCGCGTCGACGTCGCGCTCGGGGCTGAACCCGGCCGCGTCGTGCGGGTGCACCCCGGCCGTGAAGTAGACGAACCCGGGGTGGCGCGTCGCCAGCTCGCGGGCGCGCCGGGAGGCGTCGAGCGACTCACCGATGCACACCACGGCGACCGCGCCGGCTCCGCGCGCGCGCTCGAGGACGGGTTCGCGGTCCGCGTCGAACGCCGGGTCGGTGAGGTGGGCGTGGCTATCGATGAAGTTGAGCGCAGACACGGCATACGGCCGAACCGCCGCGGGGTGCGCGGCGGTTCGGTGAGGGCTCGGACTAGCGGGCGGCCGGGGTGGGGCGGGTGGGCGGCTGCGCCTGAGCGCGCGCCCTGCCCTCGCGCGGCTCGCGCGGCGGGCTCGCGGCCGGCCGTCCCTCGACCTTCCGCGGGTACTTCTCCTCGATCCAGAGCAGAATCGGCGACGCGATGTAGATGGAGCTGAAGGTCGCGACGAAAATGCCGAAGGTCATGACCCAGGCGAATGGCCGGATGACCTCCCCGGCGAAGACCAGCAGCGCCAGCGTTGCGGCGAGCGTCGTGGCGTGGGTGAGGACGGAGCGCGGCAGCGTCTCGTTAATCGAGCGATTCAGCACGTCGCGCAGCGGCTCCTTGCGCTGCTTCTTCAGGTTCTCGCGGACCCGGTCGAAGATGATGATGGTGTCGTTGAGCGAGTAGCCGAGCAGCGTGAGGATGGCCGCCACCACGGTGAGGGACACCTCGAGGTGCAGCAGCTTGATGAAGGCGAGCGTGACGAGCACGTCGTGCGCGCTGGACAGGACCGCGGCGACGCCGAATCGCCACTCGAAGCGGATGGCCAGGTACACCAGCGTAACGAGCGACGAGAGGAGCATGGCGATGACCGCGCCTCGCCGGAGCTCGCCGCCGACCTTCGGGCCGACCGCCTCGGTGCGCACGACGGTGAACGCCCCGGCATACTTCCGGTTCAGGGCGTCCTGAATGCGCCGGGCGACGCCCTCGGCGCCGGCGGCCTGCTCGGACACCTGCCGTTCGTCGCGGGCGCGGACCGTGAACTCGCGGTTGGAGCCGAACTGCTGGATCTCGGCGCCGCGGATGCCGGCCGCGTCCAGCGTGGAGCGGAGGTCGGCGACGTTCGGCGGCTGCTTGAACTCGAGCTGCATCAGGGTGCCGCCCGTGAACTCGATGCTGTAGTTCACGCCGCCGGTCACGACGAACGACCCGAGGCCGAGCAGGATGAACGCGATCGTGCTGATCGCGGCGACGCGCCACCACTTGATGAAGTCGTAGCTCGGGTTGTGAAAGATGCGCAGCATGGGTCGCCCGTTAGATGCTCAGCGTCTGGTTGCCGCGCGCGCGCGACAGCCAGAGGAGGTAGAAGGTGCGCGTGACGAAGATGGCGGTGAACATCGAAGCGGCGATGCCGGCGATGAGCGTGACGGCGAAGCCGCGGACCGGGCCGGTGCCGTACTGGTAGAGCACGGCGGCCGTGAGGATCGTGGTGAGACTGGTATCGACGATTGCGCTGAGCGCGTGCTTGAAGCCTTCCTCAATCGAGGTGCGCACTGTCTTGCCGCGATCGAGCTCCTCGCGGATCCGCTCGAAGATCAGGACGTTGGCGTCGACGGCGATACCAACGGAGAGCACGAGCCCGGCCAGGCCGGGCAGCGTGAGCACGGCGTCGAAGCCGGCCAGCACCGCCATAGTATACAGGATGTAGAGCATCAGCGCCGCGACGGCGAGCACGCCGGAGAGCCGGTAGTACCCGACCATGATGACGATCACGAAGACCACCGCGATCACCATGGCCCGCATGCCCTTGTCGATCGAGTCCTTACCGAGGCTCGCCCCGATGTTGCGCACCTCGGCGACCTTCAGCGGCACCGGGAGCGCGCCGGCGCGCAGCACGAGCGCGAGGTCCTGTGCCTCCTGGAGGTCGCCGCCCCCGAGGGTGATCTGCCCGCGGCTGCCGATGGCGCTCTGGATCACCGGGGCGCTCATCACGCGGTCGTCGAGTACGATCGCCATGTAGTCGCGAACGTGGATGCCGGTCTCGCGCTTGAACCGCCGGCCGCCCTCGTTGTTGAGCTGAAACTCGACGACGTTCCCGTCGATCGGGCTCGTGTTCGGCTTGGCGTCGGTGAGGTACTCACCGGTGATGATCGGGCGCGTGTCGAGCACGTAGAGCGGCCGGAAGCTGCGGCCCCCGAGCGAGACCGTGTCGCTCCCCCACCGCACGGACTTCCCCGGCGGCAGGGCCGCCTGCATCTCCGGAAGCGCGAGATATCGCTGCAGCTCCGGCACGTCCGCCGCTGCCACATAGTACTGGCCGGGGATCTGTCCCTGCGTAATGAGGCGCGACACCGGGCCACCGGTGGTGCTGCCGACGGGAGTGCTGTCGGCGCGGGCAGCCGTGTCGCCCGCCGCCTTGGTAGAGTCCGCGCCCGGCGTGAGCAGGGCCGTGATGCCGGCGGGGGCGCCCGGCTTCTGCGCGGCGGGCGCCGCCGCGCCGGCCGCGCCCTTCTCCTTCGCGATCGCGTCAAGGCGCGGCAACGCCTTGTCGAGCGCCTGGGTCTCGTCCGTGATCTGGAACTGGAGGAAGGCCGACTTCTGGACGAGCTGCGTGGCGCGCTCGGGGTCGTCCACGCCCGGCAGCTCGACAATGATCCGATCGTCGCCAACCTTCTGGACCACGGGCTCCGACACGCCGAACTCGTCGATGCGCGTCCGGACCACCTTGAGCGCGCGGTCGAGGGCTTCGACCTTGTTCGCCACCGCGCCGCGGGACTCGTCGACCTCGAGGGCGAGGTGCATGCCGCCTTGGAGGTCGAGCCCGCGCTTGAGCGGCACGCGTCGCACCGGCTCATACGCGAATGAGCCGTCGGGCTTGCGCACGCGCTCGGTGACCGTGCGCGGGAAGAGCGCCCAGACGGACGCGGCCACCAGCACGACGATGAGCAGCACGCGGTACTTCAGGTTGGACATGCGACTGCGGGAAGGGGGTAAGTCGTGCGGGGAGTGTAAGGGAAGCGTAAAACGTTATTGGTCTTGCGCTAAACAGTCAACGCACCGCGCGCGCGTTCGGCGTCCTCTCGGAGCTGCGCGACGAGGGCGTCGGGGCCGCTGAACTTCCGCGTCTCGCGGAGGCGCGCGACGAATTCGACCGTCACCTGGGCGCCGTACCAGTTGCCCGTGGCGTCGAACAGGTGGGCTTCGAGCGACGGACGGTCGTCACCGAACGTGGGGCGCGGACCGAGGTTCATCATACCCCCGAAGGCCCCAGATGGTGTCTGCACGCGAACGGCGTACACCCCTTCGGGCGGCAACAGCTTGCGCGCGGGCGGCCCGCCAAGGTTGAGGGTCGGGAAGCCGAGCAGGCGTCCCCGCCGCTCTCCCTGTACGACGCGAGCCATCACGCTGTATGGCCGGCCGAGCGCCGCGGCGGCCCAGGCCAGGTCGCCCGCGAGCAGGGCACGGCGAATCGCGGTCGACGAGATCGTCTCGCCGTCCGGAAGCTGAAAGGGAGGAACCACTTCGACGGGGAAGCCCGAGTGGGCCCCAAGGGCCTGCAGCACGCCGACGCCACCGGCGCGGTCGCGGCCGAAGCCGTGGTCGTACCCGACGATCAGCTCTCGAAGCCGGAAGCGCCGTCGCAGCACCCTGTCCACGAATTCCGCCGCGTCGTAGGCGGCGAGCGTCTGGGTGAACGGGACTACCGCACAGTAGTCGATGCCCGTGCCCGCCAGGGCGGCGAGTTTCTCGTCGCCGACGGTGAGGAGCTGCGGCGCCTTGGTCGGCTTGACGACGTCGGAGGGATGGGGATCGAAGGTGACGAGCAGGCTCGCGAGCCCACTCGCGCGGGCGCGCTGCGCCAGGTGGGCGAGGACGTCCTGGTGCCCCCGATGCACGCCGTCGAACGTGCCCACGGTGATCGCGGTGCCCGCGACGTCCGGGGGCAGGCCGCTCGGCTCCCACTCCGCGGGCGCGCGGATGGGCTCAGGCATCGCGCAGCACCACGCGCGGCTGCCACTGGTCACCCACGCGCTCGGCGACAGCCACGAGCGCGCGAGCCTGGTCGACGAGCGCGCCGCGGGCGCCGGGAGCCGACGCCGGGACTGGCATGCCGTGGCGTACCCGCGCCACCCCCGACTCGTCGAGCGTATCCACGGCAAGTGTGGGCAGTGCGTCCAGGGGGGGCCGGAGGGACAGGGTGCCGCCGCGGAGCGCGTCGAGCGGCACGGCGTCGGCAACTTCGAACGGCCCACTCCGGGTGCGGCGAAGGGACGCAAGGTGGGCGGCGCTGCCCGCTAGTCGCCCGAGGTCGCGGGCCAGGGCGCGCACGTACGTGCCGCCCGTGCAGGTGATGGTCACCTGCGCCGACTCGGGGCGAAAATCGCGCACGGACCACTCGTGGACGGCGATCCGGACCGGGGAGAGTACGAGCGGCTCGCCCCGCCGGGCGGCGGTGTAAGCGCGGCGCCCGCCCACCTGTTTGGCCGAATAGGCGGGCGGCACCTGGTCAATCGCCCCGGTGAGGGCCGCGATGGCCCGCTCCACCGCGTCGCGCTGGGGCAACGGGGCCGTCGTGGTGCGCTCGCCGGTCGGGTCGTCGGTGTCCGTCTCCGCCCCGAACTGGATGGTGGCCTCGTACACCTTCGGTTCGCCGTCCACGTAGGGCATGAGGCGGGTGGCGCGCCCCACGAGCAGGACGAGCAGCCCCGTGGCAAACGGGTCGAGCGTACCGGCGTGGCCGATGCGGCGCTCGCCGAGACCGCGGCGGGCGATGTCGACGACGTCGTGCGACGTAACGCCGGACGGTTTGTCGACGAGCAAGAGGCCGTCAGCTGGCGGGCCGCTCATCCGGCGACGCCGGCGACGCCGACTCTTGAGGCAGGTCCGGCTCCCTCGGCGCGGCGTCCTGCTTGATCTGCTCGAGCAGCGTCTCGATGCGTGCCGCCCGCGCGACGCTCTCGTCGGGGCGGAACGTGATCTCGGGCGCGACCCGCAGACGGAGCGCCCGCCCGATGCGTCCGCGGAGGTGCGCCGCGACGCCGGCGAGGCCGTCGAACGTCGCCGCCTTCTCGGCGTCGCTCCCCATCACACTCACGTAGACCTTCGCGTGGCGGAGGTCGCGAGTGACGTCTACTCCGGTCACCGTCACGAACCCCATGACCCGCGGGTCCTTCACGCCCTCGGCGAGGAAGGTGGCGATCTCTTCGCGGATCGCCTCCGCGACGCGGTCCGGTCGGCGGTTGTCGGATGGCATGGGCTGGGGGACGAGGGATGCGGGACGAGGGACGCGGGGACGGATCGTGCCTCGTCCCGTGTCCCTCGTGGCTGCGCTCCTTACGCCTGCTGGTGAGGCTGCAGCGTGCGCGCGACCTCCTCGGTCTTATAGCACTCGATGACGTCGCTGATCTTGAGGTCGTTGAAGTTCTCGATGCCGATGCCGCACTCGAAGCCCTCGCGGACCTCGCGCACGTCGTCCTTGAACCGGCGGAGCGAGCCGATGGTCCCGTCGTACACCTCGACCCCGTCGCGAATGACTCGGACGCGGTTCTGGCGATTGATCACGCCGCTGCGCACGGAGCAACCGGCAATGACGCCGACCCGGGGCACCTTGAACAGCTCGCGCACTTCGGCCTCGCCGAGGATGACCTCGCGCTCCTCGGGGCGAAGCATTCCCTCGAGCGCGGCGCGCACGTCGGCGACGGCCTCGTAGATGATGCGGTACAGCTTGATGTCGACGCCCTCGCGCTCGGCGGCGGCCCGGGCCTTGTTGTCGGGGCGCACGTGGAAGCCGACGATGACCGCCCCGGAGGCCTTGGCCAGCAGGATGTCGCTCTCGGAGATCGCGCCGACGCCGCGCTGGATGACTTCGACCGAGACCTCCTCGTTCGAGAGCTGCGCCAGCGCGTCGGCGAGCGCCTCGGCGGGACCGCCCTGGTCGGCCTTGATCACCAGCTTGAGTGTGCGGCGCTCGCCGGCGGCGGCGTCGCGCATGAAGTCTTCGAGCGAGACCGCGCCCTTACTGGTCTTGCGGTTCTTCGCCTCGCGGTCGAGGCGCTCGCGCCGCTGCGCGATCTCGCGGGCGTGCGTGGCGTCCTCGACGACCAGGAACTGGTCGCCGGCCATCGGCACGCCGGTCATGCCGAGCACCTGAACCGGGATCGCGGGCCCGGCCTCACGCACCGGCTTGCCCCGCTCGTCGAGCAGCGCGCGCACGCGCCCGGAGTACAGGCCGCAAATGAAGTCGTCGCCCACGTGCAGCGTGCCGCTCTGCACGAGCACCGTCGCGACGGGGCCCTTGCCCGGGTCGAGCTGGGCCTCGACGACGGCGCCCGTGGCGCGGCGCTGCGGGTTGGAGCGCAGGTCGAGGATCTCGGCCTGGAGGAGGACCTGCTCGAGGAGCTCGGAAACGTTGGTGCCCTTCTTCGCCGAGATCTCGGTCGACAGCACGGCGCCGCCGAATTCCTCGAGCACGACGCCGTGCTGGAGGAGCTCCTGCTTGACCTTCAGCGGGTTCGCCTGCGGCAGATCGATCTTGTTGATGGCGACGATGATCGGCACGCCGGCGTTCTTGGCGTGCGAGATGGCCTCGATGGTCTGCGGCATCACCGAGTCATCGGCAGCCACGACCAAGACCACGATGTCGGTCACCTGGGCGCCGCGCGCGCGCATGGCGGTGAACGCCTCGTGGCCCGGCGTGTCGAGGAAGGTGATCTTGCGACCGCCCGGCAGCGAGACGTGGTAGGCACCGATGTGCTGCGTGATGCCGCCCGCCTCGCCGGCGACGACGTTGGCCTTGCGGATGTAGTCGAGCAGCGACGTCTTGCCGTGGTCGACGTGACCCATGATCGTGACCACCGGCGGCCGCGGCGCGAGGTCCTCCGGTCGCTCCTCCACTTCCTCGGCGGCGGCTTCCGCGGCGTACTCTTCCTCGCGCACCGCGCGGAACCCGAACTCGCCGGCGATCAGCTCGATCTGGTCGAAGTCGAGCCGCTGGTTGATCGTGACCATCAGGCCGAGGTTCTTGAACGCGAAGGCGACGATCTGTGTGGCGGGGACGCTGAGAATGCTCGCCAGCTCGCTCACCGTGATGAACTCGTTGACGCGCACCGTGGTCCGCTCGCGCTCGGCGTCGGCCGCGCGCTGGGCGGCGATCTCTTCGCGCGAGGGACCTTCGTCGTAGCGGCCGCGCGTGCGGCGCCCGGCGCCGCCCCGCATCGCGCTCATCGTCTTGCTGATGTTCGCCGTCACCGCCTCTTGATCCACTGCCCCACGCTTCCCCTTCTTCCCGCGGCGTCCGCCGGCGGACGGGGCGGCGCCAGGCCGCGGACGATCGCCACCGCCTTGGCCCGGACGCTGCTCTTCCCGACGCCCAGGCGCGGAGCCAACACCTGGAACGCCCCGGGCAACCGGCTGAAGCGGTGGGAAGGAGGTCCCAGGACGCTGGCGGGGCGCCCCAGGCACGATCGGCGCCGGACGCGGAGCCCCCGGGACGATCGGGCGCGGCCGCATCCGATCGTCCGACGACGGGATCGCGGGAGCAGGCCGTGACGGCGCCGGCGGCTCCGGCGCGGCCGGCTGCGCGGCGACCGGAGGGGCGGCCGGCGCCGTCTCTGCCTCAGATGGCGCACTCGGAAGGTGCGGCGCGGCGGGCGACGCGGCGTCGGCTAGGACCGCGGGCGACGGAGGGGACGGCGGCGCGGCGGGGGGCGCCTCGTCCAAGTGGATCGCTGGGAGGGTGGCGTCTTCCACACGGGGCGCCGCCACGACCGGCTCGTCCGGCTCGACGCCCGCCGGCTCCGGCGGCGCGACGACCGCGACCGGCGCCGCGCCCGCGGCAGTCTCGACTCCGGCTACCCCGGGGACGTCGGCCGCGCGCCGACGACGGACCGGGGAGGCCCCCGACGTGGCAGCGGCGGGCGGAGTCTCAGGCGCTTCGGCGGTTGCAGCGACGGCCCCGCGGCGCCGGCGAGACGGCGACGGCGGCGCGGCCTGACGCTCCGCCCGAACGCGCTTCTCGCGCTCCCAGCGAGCTCGGACCCGGGCGACCTGGTCGTCCGTCAACTGGCTCAGGTGGCTGAGGACGGGCACGTCCATCGAGCGCAGAAGGTTGATGACCTCGTCGCTCGTGATACCGAACTCGCCCGCCATGTCATGAACACGCAGCTTACTCAAACCACCCTCCTAGGGAGCCCTGCCGGCGTCCGAACGGGGACCGCCCGCGCGATTCGCTTCCATCAGCTTCTGTATGCCACGGGCCAGGGCGTGGTCGAGGATCCCGACCACCGCGGTCGCCTCTCGCCCGACCGCGGCGCCCAAATCGGCCGCGCTCGGCCCTTCCACGTACCCGATCCGCCGTGCATCGAGCAGTGGCACGATCTTGTGTAAACTATGGTGCGACGCGTCCGGTGCGACGACCGCGTACGCCAGCTTGTCCCTCAGCGCCGCGTCGCGGACCTGCTGGACCCCAACGACAGCCCCCCGCCCGCGCAGGCCGAGCCCGATCAAGCCCAGGAGTTTACGCTGGGTGTGGGCGTCCACGCTAGGCGTGGCCCCTCATGGCCACCGCGAACGTCGGAACCTCAAGCGCTTGCACCGTCTCGCCCGCTCTCGGCCGGCGCTTCCCCTTCCGCCTCGGCGTCCTCCTCCGTAGTGAGCTCGTCGAGGAAGGCCATGAGCCGATCCGCCTCCTCGGGCGCGATCCCGGGCAGGCGGAGAAAGTCCTCCCGCTCGAGGTCGATGATATCGTTGAGCGTCCGGTAGCCGCCCTCCTCGAGCACGGCCACCGTCGCCGGTGACATTCCCTCGATCTCCGAGAGCTTGACGTCAGCCGCCGCGTCCTGCTCGCTCGGCAGCGGCGCGAACAGTGGCGAGTCGCCACCGCGCTCCAGCCACTCGCGGCTCGAGTAGAGGTCGATCTTCCACCCCGTGAGCTCCGACGCCAATCTGACGTTCTGTCCGTTGCGCCCGATGGCCAGCGAGAGCTGGTCCTCGTCGACCACCGCCTGAATGGTCTTGTTGGCGTGGTCGCTGAACACGCGGGCGACGCGCGCCGGTGCCAGGGCGAGCTTGGCGAAACGCTCTGGGTCCGCCGACCAGGGCACGATGTCGATGCGCTCCCCACTCAGCTCGTTGACCACTGCTTGGACGCGCGAACCCTTGAGTCCGACGCACGCGCCGACCGGATCGATCGAGTCGTCGCGCGAGAAGACGGCGATCTTCGTTCGGCTCCCCACCTCGCGGGCCGCCGCGCGGATCTCGACGACGCCCTGCTGGATCTCCGGCACTTCGAGCTTGAAGAGGGCCTTGACGAACATCGGGTCCCCGCGGCTCAGGATCAGTCGAGGGCCTTTGGGCGTCTCCTCCACCCGCTTGAGCACGGCGCGGATGGGCTCCCCCTGATGGAAGTGCTCCCGGTGATTCTGCTCGCGGTAGGGGATGATCGCTTCCGCCTCGCGGAACTTGTTCAGCATGACCACCAGCTTGCCGCGCTCGATCTGCTGGATCTCGCCGGAGAGCAGGTCGCCGACCCGGCCGGCGAACTCGTCGCGAATCTTGGAGCGCTCCCCCTCGCGGACCCGCTGGATGATGCGCTGCTTCGCCGCCTGGACCGCGCTGCGCCCGAACTCGGCAAAATCGACCTCGGTTTCCTGGATGTCGCCGACCTCGAAGCCCGGGTCGAAGAAGCGCGCCTCTTCGAGCGACACCTCGCGAGCTGGGTCCGTGACCGCGTCGACGACGGTGCGGAGCAGCACGATCCGAATGGTCCCCCGGTCTTCGTCGATGTCGACTTCGGACTGGACCGTTGGCCCGTACTTCTTCGCGAGCGCGGCGATGATGCCGTCCTGGAGCAGCCCATGCAGTTCCGCGCGGTCGAGCTGCTTCGTGTTCGTCAGCTCACGAATCGCGGTAAGAATTTCTGCCGAACCGACCATCCCCGACCTCGCTATCGTTGCTATCGTTGCCAGTGAAACGCCAGCCGAGCCTGCGAGACCTCGGCCAGCGCGATTCGATGCTCGTCACCCCTCGCACCCCGCACGACGACGGTCTCCGCGCCCGGTTCCCCTTCGACATCGACGATCTCGACCTCAGCCGTCCCACCCGGGAGCGAACGGGCCGTCACGCTGGCGCGTTGGCCAACGAAGCGGCGCCAGTCACCCGCATTGCGGAGCGGCCGTTCGACGCCCGGCGACGACACGTCGAGTCGGTAGCGCTCGGCGATCACATCCCGGCCGTCGAGCTGGGCCTCGATCGCCCGGGACGCCCGCGTACAGTCTTCGATCGTCACGGTCCCGCCGTCTCGCCGGTCGATGCGCACGTCGAGCACGGGACGAGTCTTCGTGCCCCCGACCTTCAGTTCGAAGAGCTCGTATCCAAGCGCTTCAAGCTCATTTTTCACAATGGCTTCGAGCGCTGGGTTCACACGGAGTCGAGGCTATGGACAAGAACAAAAAAATGTGGGGAGCATCCCCCACATTCCGGCCGGCAGCCAGACGCCGCGCAGCTAATATTAATGTAGACCGCCCGCGGCGAGGCGTCAAGGTAACGAGCGGCTCGCGGCTGTGAGCTCGCGGCTCTCGGCTCGAGCGTCAATGGGGAGCCCGTCAGCGTCAACGATACAACAATAGCCCGGGGCGACGCCTCGCGGCGGGTCGACGGACCTAACGCTCGGCGATCATGACGCCGAGTTGACGCCCGGCGTCGCCGGCGCGGTGTGAGAAGAAGCGGCCGTTGTCGCACCGCGTGCAGAACGGGCTCGTGGAGATTTGGCGCACTCCGGCGGCCCGGGCGTGGCTGGCGATCAGTGCCCGGAGGTCGACAGGAGCTGGGGCGTCAACTGCGCGGCCGGTGAGGCGGCCGAACACCTCGGCGCTCACCTCGTAGCAGGCGCCGCAGATCGCCGGCCCGAGATGGAGGAGGAGCTCCCGGGGGCTGAAGCCGCGGCGCGCCAGCGCGTCGATTCCGCACTCGACGATGCGCGCCTCGGTCCCGCGCCAGCCGGAGTGCAGCAGCGCGGTCGCGCCCCCAGGATGGGCGATGAATACGGGGACGCAGTCGGCGATGGTGACGGCCATTCCTGTGCCCCGATCGACCGCGACGTGTCCGTCCGCCCCGCGGACCCGGAGCCACCCCTCCCACCCCGCGCCGTGCACGACGACCCGGCTCCCGTGGACCTGTGCGGCAGTCACGAAGCGGGGGCCGGCGGGGGCGAGGTCGTCCTGAAGCGCGGTCCATCGTGCCGTGACGTCGCCCACCGCCTCGGCGCCGTGCGTACTGAAGCTGCCGGCCGCGCGGGTCGTGGTGAAGGCCCGGATCCCGTAGGGGGCGAAGTCGTCGATCGGCTCGCGGGGGATGCGGTCCCCGAGCGCGGTCGCGGCGGCGTCAGTCGTGCCGGCGGTCACCGATGCGCTTGATGCGGGCCCCGAGCGCGTTGAGGCGCTCGTCGATGCGCTCGTAGCCGCGCTCGATCTGCCCCACGTTGTTGATCGTGCTCTTCCCCTTGGCGCACATTGCCGCGAGCAGCATCGCCATACCGGCGCGGATGTCCGGCGACTCCACCGTCGCGCCGCGGAGCTGGCTCGGCCCCGAAACGATGGCGCGGTGGGGGTCGCAGAGCACGATGCGCGCCCCCATCCCGATCAACTTGTCGACGAAGAACATGCGCGACTCGAACATCTTCTCGTGCATCAACACCATCCCGTGGCACTGCGTCGCCGTCACGATCGCGATCGACATGACGTCGGCCGGGAACGCCGGCCAGGGTTGGTCGGAGATCGTGGGGACGTGACCGCCCATGTCACTCTGGACCTCGCGGGTCTGCTCGGCCGGAATGACCAAGTCGTCGCCCTCCGTGTGGCAGACGATGCCGAGGCGCTCGAAACCCATGAGGGTCGACCGAAGGTGCTCGACGCCGGCGCGCTCGACGCGCAGCTCGGACTGCGTGACGGCGGCGAGGCCGATGAAGGAGCCGACCTCGATGTGGTCCGGGCCGATCCGGTGCGTCGCGCCGCGCAGACTGCCACCGCCGTGGATGGTCAGGTTGTTCGTGCCGATGCCCTCGACGCGGGCGCCGAGGGCGACGAGGAAGTGCGCGAGGTCCTGCACGTGCGGCTCGCTGGCAGCGTTGCGGAGCGTGGTGGTGCCGGACGCGCACACCGCCGCCATGAGCGCGTTCTCGGTGGCCGTGACGCTCGGCTCGTCGAGAAACACGTCGGCGCCGCGGAGGGCGTCTGCCCGGATCTCGAAGACGTCGGTGAGATCGAACTTCGCGCCGAGCTGCTGCAGCGCGAGGAAGTGGGTGTCGAGCCGACGCCGTCCGATCACGTCGCCGCCCGGCGGCGGCAGGGTGATGCGGCCGCAGCGCCCGACGAGTGGGCCGGCGAGGAGAATGGACCCGCGGATCTTGGCGGAGAGCGTCCGGTCGAGGGCCGCGGGCCGCACGTCCTTGGCGTGGACCTGGAGCGTGTTGCGGCCCTCCCACTCGATTTCCGGGCCGATCGAGCGCACCAGCTCGACGAGGATCTCGATGTCGCGGATGCGGGGGACGTTCTGAAGCGTCACCGGCTCGTCCGTGAGCAGCGTCGCAGCGACGATCGGGAGGGCGGCGTTCTTGTTCCCGGACGGCGTGATGGACCCGGAGAGGCGGTGTCCTCCCTCGACGATGAATTGGACGGCGGCCATGCTGCTCGGGATGAGGAGGGTTGCGTAGAATAGTGGCGATCGGCGGGTCGTGGTAGGTGGCGGACGACCAACCACCCACCGGCGTCATTCCTTGACACCCCCAAAGCGGCCGCGTAACCTTGCGCGCGGACCCTCAGCCCGCGCGCATGCAGCTGCTCGTCGCCGTCATCAACCACGAAGAGCACGTCGACGACATCCTGGCGGCCTTCGTCGAGGTGGGCATCACGGGGGCGACGGTCGTGGAGAGCAAGGGGATGGGACGGGTGCTGAGCCGCGACGTGCCGATCTTCGCGGGGCTGCAGACGCTGACGGCCCGGTCGCGCGCCGCGAACCGCACGCTCTTCTGCGTGGCCGACGACGCGAAGGTGGACGCCGCGATCGGGGTGATCGAGGAGATCTGCGGCAACCTTACGGAGCCCGGCGCGGGGATCGTCTTCACGGTGCCGGTCGCCCGGGTGGTGGGGCTCTCGCCGGAGCTGGGGTCGTGAGCGCGTGCATCTCGGGTCGGGGGCGGCTGGCCCCCGGCTTGCACGCTGGTGCGGTCGGCCGACGCCGCGCGCTCCGCGGCGGGCCGCCGGCCGACCCTTCTCCTGGCTGAGGACAGCATGATCGCGTGGAGCCCTGGCGTGGCGGCGTGGCTGCTTCAGGCCGCCGTCCGCGACACCCAGATCGTCAAGCAGGTCGCCGAGCCGCGGAACTGGTTCGACACCGTCTCGGGCGTCGCGAGCATCCTCATCTCACTGGCGCTGCTGGCGCTGTGCGTGGGGCTGATCCCGGCGGCGCGGAACTTCCGCAAGAGCTACCAGAAGGTGAACGATCTGCTGGACAAGGTCTACGGCGACGTCAACCCGATCATGCGGCACGCGAGCACGATCGCGGACAACGTGAACTACGTGACGACGGCGATCCGGGTCGACGTGCAGCAGGTCAATCAGACGATCGCGACCGCGAACGAGCGCCTGCAGGAGGCGGTGCGTCTGACCGAGCGGCGGCTGAACGAGTTCAACGCGTTGCTCGACGTCGTGCAGCGCGAGGCGGAGGGCGCCTTCGTCAGCACGGCGGCCACCGTGCGGGGGGCGCGCGTGGGCGCGGCCACCTTCCGGGATGAGGCGGTGGTGCCGACGCTCACCGGCGAGGCGCTCGATTACGAGCTTGACGAGGCGTACGACGAACTGGACGACGAGTTGGACGACCTACCCGAACCTGGAGGAGTGCGCGATGGAATCGTCACGGACGCGCCCGGCAGCGGAGAGCGGCCGCGGGTCCGCCCGCGCCGCCAAACCCGCGGGTCTGCCTGAAGGTGATTACGACCTGCTCACGGCGGCGCTGATCGGTGCCGTCATCGGCGCCTCTGCGACGCTCCTCCTGCGGCCTCCGCGCCGGGCGCCGACCACGAGGCGCCTCGTCGCCGACGCCGCCCGCGCCGTCGGCCGCGACGTTCGCCGGCACGTCCCGAGCCCGAGACGGCGGGGTGCCGGGTGGGCGCCCGAGCAGCTTCGGCCCGAGGAGATTCGCGAGCAGGTGGGTGGCTTCGTCTCCGCGGCCCGCGACGCCATCAACGACGCCGTGGAAGCGGAGCTTCGCGACCTCCGCAAGAGCATTCGGCGGCAGCGTCGGAAGCTGGGCTTGTAAGCGGCTGTCGCGAGCTCGAAGGTGGGCCGGGCACCGCACCCTCGCGTGGCGCGGTGCCCGGCCGTCGGCCGCGCGGCTCGCCGCCCTCGTCGTCGTCGCGGCCGCGGCCGTCGCGCTGCTACCGTCCACGGCGCACGCGTGGACGCCGGGCACGCACGTCTTTCTCGGTGAGGCGGTGATGCGCTCGCTCGGCGCGCTCCCGCCGGTCGTCGCCGAGCTGTTGCGCGCATTTCCCTACGACTTCCTGTACGGATCGATCGCCGCCGACACGAGCATCGCGAAGAAGTACGCGCCCGCCGGCCGGCACTGCCACGCCTGGCACGTGGGGCTCGAGATCCTCGAGCGCGCCCACGACGAGCCGCTCCGCGCCTTCGGCTTCGGGTACCTCGCCCATTTGGCCGCGGACGTGGTGGCCCACAACTTCTTCGTGCCGCGCCAACTCGCGCTGACGTCCAGCACCGCGGCGCTCGGCCACAGCTACTGGGAGAGCCGGTTCGAGACCCACCTTGGCGAGCGGCCGGCCCGGCGCGCGCGCGAGGTCATTCTGCTGGACCACACGCGGTCGGACGAACACCTCGACCGGATCCTGAGCCCGACCATCTTCAGCACGCACACCAACCGTCGGATCTTTCGCGGCATGGTGTACGTCACCGACACCGAGAGCTGGCAACGGACCTTCCGGCTCATGTCGGAGAAGAGCCGGTGGGACCTGCCCGACGACGACGTTGCCGCGTACCTCGTGCGCTCGTACGACTACGTGATGGATTTCCTCACGCGAGGCGACGGCTCGGAGCCCTACCCCCTGGACCCGAGCGGCGACGAGCAGCTCCGGCTCGCCAAGCAGATTCGCCGCGCTGCGCTGCGTCGCGGCGGCGAAGACGAGGTGCTGGAGGAGGCGGAGCGGCACTTCGGCATGCCGGCGACGTCGCTGGAATACGCCGCCTCGCTCCCCGCCCCCCTCTACCCGCTCGAGCGTGCGGCGAGCAACTGATTGACGCGCTTGGGGTCGGCCCGGCCGTTCGATTTCTTCATGACGAGGCCCACGAGCACGCCCTGCAGCTTCTTCTCGCCGTTCGCGTAGCGCAGCGCCTCGGCCGGGTGCTCCGCCAACACCTGGTCGATCCAGTCGGCGAGCGCGGCGTCGTCCCCGACCTTCACGAGGCCGACGCGCTCGGCGACCTGCTCCGGTCGGTCGCCGCTTCGGACCATGATGGCGAAGATCTGCTTGGCCGCGCTGTGACTGACGATGCCGTCGCGCACCATGTTGAGGAGCTGAGCGAGGTCGGCCGGGCGGACCCGGAACTGCGTGATCGGTATGCCCGACGCGTTGAGCGCGGCGCGCACCTCACCCATCACCCAGTTGGCCGCGGCCTTGGGATCCTTGTGTTGCCGGGCGACGCTCTCGAAATAGTCGGCGACCGCGGGCGAGGTGCAGAGCTCCTGGACGTCGTACTCGCCGAGGGCGTACTCGGCGGCGAAGCGGGTGCGGCGCGCGTCGGGGAGCTCGGGGAGGTGCTTCCGGATCTCCTCCACCCAGTCCGGGTCGAGCACGAGCGGCGGCAGGTCCGGGTCGGGGAAGTATCGGTAGTCGTCGCTCCCCTCTTTGGTGCGGGCTGGGCGGACATGACCCCGCACGCCGTCCCAGAGCATCGTCTGCTGCTCGACGCGCTCGCCACGCGCCAGCAGGGCGCACTGGCGAGCGAACTCCGCCTGGATGGCGCGCTCGACGCCCGAGAAGGAGTTCATGTTCTTGACCTCGGTCTTCGTGCCGAGCTGGACCTCGCCGGGCGGGCGCGCGCTCACATTGGCATCGACGCGGAGGCTGCCCTCCTCCATGCTCACGTCGCTCACGTCCAGGTACTCGAGTAACTGCTTCAGCGCTCGGAGGTACGCGCCGGCCTCGGCGGCCGAACGCAGGTCCGGCTCGCTCACAATCTCGATGAGCGGCACGCCGGCGCGATTCAGGTCGATCGCCGTGGCGCCGGGGAAGCGGTCGTGGATGGACTTCCCCGCGTCTTCCTCGATGTGCACGCGCGTGACCCCGATCGAGACCGGGGCGCCCTCGGGCGTGGCGCCGATTCGCAGGCACCCGCCGGTCGCGAGGGGTTGGTCGTACTGCGTGATCTGGTAGCCTTTCGGAAGGTCGGGGTAGAAGTAGTTCTTGCGCGCAAACACGGACGTGGCGTTGACAGCGCACTCGAGGGCGAGGGCGGCCCGCGTCGCGAGCTCCACCGCGCGGGCGTTGACGACCGGCAGGCTGCCCGGCAGCGCGAGGCAGACCGGGCAGGTGTTCACGTTAGGCGCCGCGCCGAAGTCGGTGGAGCAGTTGCAGAACGCCTTCGTGAGGGTGTTGAGCTGCACGTGCACCTCGAGGCCGACGACCATCTCGTAGCCGGCGGCGGCCTCCGCCGAGCGGGGCTCGCGGGGGGGCGCGGTCATCGGTGAGCCTCCTGCCCGAGCGCACGCTCGAGCGCGTACGCGGCGCGGAACATGGTGTCCTCGCGGAAGTGGTTGGCGATGAGCTGCCCGCCCACCGGAAGTCCGTCGACGCGTCCGATGGGGACACTCATCGCCGGCACGCCGGCGAGGTTCGCGGTCGCCGTGAAGATGTCGCTCAGGTACATCTCATACGGGTCGCTCTTCGCCCCGAGCGGAAACGCGGGCGTCGGCGTGGTCGGCGTGAAGAGCACGTCGACCCGGCCGGCGAACACGCTGGCGAAGTCGCCGGCGATGAGCGCGCGCACCTCCTGCGCCTTTTTGTAGTACGCGTCGTAATAGCCAGCCGACAACACGTAGGTGCCGAGCAGTATGCGGCGCGTGACTTCGGGCCCGAAGCCGGCGGAGCGGGTGGCCTCGTACATCCCTCGGAGCCCGTCGCCGTGCACTCGCAGCCCGTACCGCGCGCCGTCGAAGCGCGCGAGGTTGCTCGACGCTTCGGCCGGCGCCACAATGTAGTACACGGGGATCGCCAGGTCGGTGTGCTTGAGGGACACCTCCTTCACCGTCGCCCCGAGCCCCTCGAGGACGTGGAGGGCGCGGTCGCAGCGCTCGCGGATGCGCGGGTCGAGCGAGCTCGGGAAGTACTCCTTCGGCCGCCCGACGACGAGGCCCTGCACCGATTCGTGCGCGGCGGCCCGGTACGGGGGGACGGCCGGCTCCGGCGGCGTGGTGGAGTCGAGGACGTCTCGGCCGGCAATTACTTCCATGACGGCGGCCGCATCGTCCACCGTCGCGCCGAAGACGCCCACCTGGTCGAGCGACGAAGCGAAGGCGACGAGACCGTAGCGGCTCACGCGGCCGTACGTCGGCTTCACGCCGACGATACCACAGAACGCCGCAGGCTGCCGCACGGAGCCACCGGTCTCGGAGCCGAGCGCGACCCGCACCACGCCCGCGGCGACCGCGGCCGCGGAGCCGCCCGAGGACCCGCCGGGCACGCGCGTGCGGTCGAGCGGATTGCGAGTCGGCCCGTACGCACTGTTCTCGGTAGACGAGCCCATCGCGAACTCGTCCATGTTCGTCTTGGCGACGACCACGGCCCCGGCCGCGCGGAGCCGCGAGACGACCGTCGCCTCGAACGGGCTCACGTAGCCGCCGAGAATGCGCGAGCCGCATGTGGTGGGGAGCGTGAGCGTCGCGATGTTGTCCTTGACCGCCACGGGGACGCCGAGCAGCTCGGTGCCGCTGCCGTGCGTCGGCCGCGCGCCGACGCTCCGCTCCACTCGCTTCGACAGCGCCGCGGCCTCGCGGTGGCTCGCCTCTTCGTCCGACCAGAGGATCGCGTTGAGTCCGTCGCGGCCGGCACCCACCTCGCCGGCCCGCACGAAGCTCGCGTCGACTGCCTCGGTCACGCGGAGCTCGTTGGCGGCGACGGCGTCGCGAAAGTGGGTGACGCCCATCCCGAGCACGTCGCGGGTCACGACGGCACTCCGCCGCCCGCGCCGCCGGCGTCTCGGAGGTCAGCCGCATCGGCGGCGGACGCGGGGGCCTCCTCGTGCGTCGCGAGGCGCGGGACGAGGATGAAGCCGTCGCGCGTCTGCGGCACGAATGCGTCACGCGAGCGCGCGAGCGCGATCTGCGGGCCGCCGTCTACGCGAAGCGGCGCTCCGCCGGCGGCGACGCCGGCCACGGGCTGCACGGCGGCCGTGTCGACCTGCGACAGGACGTCCATGTGGTCGAGGATGCGATTCAGCTCCGCGACGAGCTCGGGCACGCGCGCCGCCGGAAGGCCGACGCGGGCGAGCGCCGCCACGTGTCGCACGTCGTTTTCCGTGACTGCCATCAGTCCCACCCTCGCTCGAGGTTGGCCTGCGCGAGCACCAGCGTCTTGCGGCCCACGCTCTCGTCGTCGAAGTCGATCTTGGCCTTGGCGTCCCGCCCCGTGCCCGAGAGCTCGGCGATTGTTCCGGTGCCGAACTTCCGGTGGCGCACGCGCGCCCCCACCACGAGCGTCGCCGCGTCCTGCGACGCCTCGGCCTCGTCGCCGCCGTCGGCGTGCCGATGGCCTCGGCCGCCGCGCGCGTCGCGGGGCATGTTGTAGCGCGCGACCGGTGTGCCCGGCCGCCTCAACGAGGGACTGACCGGGAAGCCAACGCTCTCGGACCGATCCGCCCGGTCCGCGCCGCCGTAGCCCGACCGCCCGACCCCGCTGCGTGACCCGAACGGCGACAGGAAGCCACGCCCCGAGCTCCGGGCACGCATGGTCTTCTGCTCGTCGAGCATGGACGCCGGCAGGTCTTCCAAGAAGCTGGAGGGCCGCGAGGGCATGTACTCGCCGTTGCGCCGCCGCTGCTCGGCGTACGTGATGTACAACTTCTCCTTCGCGCGCGTGATGCCCACGTAGAAGAGGCGGCGCTCCTCCTCGAGCAACGCGGGGTCGTCGTAGGCCTTGGCGAGCGGAAAGAGGCCGTCCTCGAGGCCCGTGAGAAACACCACCGGGAACTCGAGGCCCTTCGCGTTGTGAAGCGTCATCATCGTGACGGCGTCGGCGTCGGGGTCGAGCTGGTCCGCGCTGGCCACCAACGATGCCCGCTGCAGGAAGTGGTCGAGCGGGGTGAGCCCCACTTCCCCGCCCTCGTCGGCTACCGTCTCGGCCGCACCGGTGATCAGCTCCCGCACGTTCTCCAGACGCTCGGCGCTCTCCGGTCCCTCGGCCTTCAGGTAGTCGCCGTAGCGGATGGCGTCGATCAGCTCGCGCAGCAGCTCGTCGACCGCGGCCTCGCGGGCCCGCTCGCGCAAACGTGCGACGAGCGCGGCGAAGTCACCGAGCGCGGCACGCGCCGCGGGCCGAAGGCCTGGCACGAGCTCCGCGCGCGCGGCCGCGTCGAGCAGTGGGACGCCCGCGAGGCGGGCGCCGTCGGCCAGCGTCTCGATCGTGGTGTCGCCGAGCCCGCGCCGGGGCACTGCCACCGCTCGGCGGAAAGCCTCGTCGTCGGCCGGGTTCGCGATCAGCTTGAGGTAGCTCATGAGGTCGCGGATCTCGCGCCGGTCGTAGAAGCGGACGGCCCCCACGAGCCGGTACGGCGTCCCGCGCTTGCGCATCGCCTCTTCCATCGCCCGGCTCTGCGCGTTCGTCCGGTAGAGGATCGCGAAGTCCCGGAGCGCCCGCCGCCCGCCGCCCGAGCTGCGCCGCGCCGCGATCTGCTCGGCGACCCAGTCCGCCTCGTCGCGCTCGTCGAGCGAGCCGACGAGCGCCACCCGCTCCCCCGGTGGGCGCGTCGGCCGCAGCGTCTTCCCGCGCCGCGCCGTGTTGGCGCTGATGGCGACGTTGGCGACGTCCAGGATCTGCGGCGTGGACCGGTAGTTCTGCTCCAGACGCACGACGGCGGCGTTAGGAAAGTCGCGCTCGAAGTCGAGGATGTTGCGGATGTCGGCGCCGCGCCAGCCGTAGATGCTCTGGTCGTCGTCACCCACGACCATGACGTTGCCGTGCGCACCGCCGAGCAGCTTGACGAACTCGTACTGCGCGCGGTTCGTGTCCTGGTACTCGTCCACGAGGAGAAAGCGGAACCGCCGCCGGTAGGCCTCGAGCACGTCGGGGTGCTCGCGGAGGACCTGCACGGGGAGGACGAGGAGGTCGTCGAAGCTCGCCGCGTTCTGCTGGCGCATCACGCCTTCCAGGTCGCGGTACACGACCGCGGCCGCCTTGCTCAGTCCGTCCATGGCCACGGACCCGTACTCTGCCGGGCTGACGAGGGCATTCTTGGCGTCGGAGATGGCCGCGTACAGCGTCTTGGGCGACCACTCCTTCGTCGAAATGCGGTGCCGCTCCATGAGTCGCTTCACGACGCCGAGCGAGTCGTCCTCGTCGTAGATCGTGAAGTTCGACTGTCGGCCGACCAGGTGGGCGTGCGAGCGGAGCATGCGCGCGCCGATCGCGTGGAACGTCCCGACCCACATGCCCGCCGGCTCGCGCCCCAGGAGGCGACCGATGCGCTCGCGCATCTCCCCCGCGGCCTTGTTCGTGAAAGTCACGGCGAGAATCTGCCGCGGGTCGACCCCGTGGTGCTCGACGAGGTGGGCGATGCGGGTCGTGAGCACGCGCGTCTTGCCCGAGCCGGCGCCCGCGAGCACGAGCACGGGGCCCTCGTAGTGAAGGACCGCCGCGCGCTGGGCCGGGTTGAGGCCGGCGAGGTAATCGGCGCTCCCATGAAGCGACAGTGACATCAGGACAAGATAACGTCGAAGGTGGCCCCCCGTTCCGCGGGAACGAGCACGAGCTTCCCGCCGTGATTCTCCTCGACGATGCGGCGCGTGAGCGCGAGGCCGATGCCCCACCCGCCCTCCTTCGTCGAGAAGCCGGCCTTGAAGATCTGATTGCGCAGCTCGCGGGGCACGCCCGGCCCGTCGTCCGCCACCCGGACGCGCACGCCCGCGTCGGCGAGCGCAACGGTCGAGATGTCCACCTGGCCACCACGCCCCGCCAACGCATCGATGGCGTTGCGCACGAGGGACTCCAGAGCCCACTCGAGCAGGACGGGGTCACCCTGCACGACGAGCGGGCCGGGATCGCGCGAGCTGTGCACCACGACGCGGCGGGCGAGTGTCGGCACGCGCGCTCGGAAGTACGTGGCGACACGCTCGGCCAGCTCGCCGACGTCCACGCGTTCGCGGCGCGGCGGACGCCCGATCCGCTCGAACCGGTGCGCCACGCGCTCGAGGCGCTCGAGGTCCGCCTGCATGTGCGACACCGCGGATGCCGTCAGCGGGTCGGATTCGCGCTCGGCGAGGAGCTCGATCCAGCCGCTCAGGCTCGACAACGGCGTCCCGAGCTGGTGCGCGGACTGGCGGGCCATCCCCGCCCAGACCTTCTCCCGCTCGGCCCGCCCCCGCACGTGGAGGCCGTAGAGGCCGGCGAGGAGCAGGAGCCCGAGCATCCCGGCCTGCACGGCCGGGATCACGCGCAAGCTCCGCACGAGCGGGGTGTTGCCGTAGTGAACGGTCCCGGCGCCCTGCTCGACTACCGGAGGATTCTGCCGGTCGAGCACGGCGACGTAGGCCCGTGTGCGGGGGTCGTCGAGTGGCGCGTCGAACGGGAGGTTGGCCGCCTGCGTGGGTTGGCCGCTGGGGTCGGTCACGATCACTGGGACGCCCATCTCACGGATGTGGCGCGAGAGGTCGAGCAAGGCGGCGGTTCCCGCGTCCTCACTGGGGTCGCCCAGGGCGGCGTACACCTGCGCGAACATCTGCCCGGATCGCGACGCCTCGCGGCGCAGGTCGCGCACGATGCGCTGCGTGTAGGCGACGTACCACCCCATCAGCACCGCCAGCGCGGCGGCGAAGAGGACGACCGGCGCGCTGCGCCGCATCGGTCAGCGGATCGCGTCGGCGCCGAGGTGGGGGCGCAGCGCTTCGGGGACGGTGACGCTACCGTCGGCTCGCTGGTGATGCTCGAGGATCGCGGCGATCGTCCGTGGCACGGCGAGGCCCGAGCCGTTCAGCGTGTGCACGAAGCGCGGCTTCTCGCCTGGCGCCGGCCGGTAGCGGATGTTCGCGCGCCGCGCCTGGAAGTCGGTGAAGGTGCTGACCGACGACACCTCCAGCCAGGCGCCCACGCCGGGCGCCCAGACCTCCAGGTCGTACGTCTTGGCGCTGGAGAAGCCCGTGTCACCGGCCGCGAGCAGCTTCACTCGGTAGGGGAGCTCCAACCGCTGCAAGGCGGCCTCCGCGTGCCCGACGAGCAGCTCGAGCTCTGCCTCCGACCTCTCGGCCGGCGCGTAGCGCACCAGCTCGACCTTGTCGAACTCGTGAGTGCGCAAGATGCCCCGCGTGTCCTTCCCCGCGGAGCCGGCCTCGCGGCGGAAGCAGGGGGTGTAGGCCGCGAAGCCGCGCGGCAGTGCCGAGCCGTCTAGGATCTCGTCGCGGTAAAGGTTTGTGACGGGAACCTCGGCCGTGGGAATGAGGAACAGGTCGTCGTCGCGCACGGCGTAGGCGTCGTCCTCGAACTTCGGGAGCTGCCCAGTGCCCGTCATTGCCGCCCGGTTGACGAGCACTGGCGCCCACACCTCCTCGTACCCGTGCTCGCGCGTGTGCAGGTCGAGAAAGAAGTTGACCAGCGCGCGGACGAGGCGCGCGCCCGCGCCGCGGTAGAAGACGAAGCCCGACCCGCTCACCTTCGCGGCGCGCTCCAGGTCGATGATCCCACGCTCGCTGGCGACCTCCCAGTGCGGCCGCACGCCGTCTCTGGGGCGCGGCTCGCCCCACGCGCGCACGATCACGTTGGCGTCCTCGCCGCCGCTTGGGACGTCGGGCAGTGTGAGGTTGGGCAGTTCCAAGAGCAAGGCAACGAGCGCCGCCTCCGCCTGAGCACGCTCCTGCTCGAGGCGGCCAATCTCGTCGCTGAGCAGGCGCCCCCGCTCGATGAGGTCCGAGGCGTCCTCGTGCGCGCGCTTGCGCCGCGCGACCTCCTGGGTGAGCGCGTTCCGCGTCGCCTTTCGCTCCTCGACTGCCTGGATGAACGCCCGCCGGTCGCGATCGAGGCCCTCGGCGCGTGTGACGGTCGCGGCGAGCGCGTCGAGCCTGCCGCGCCGGGCGAGCCCGTCCCGCAGCACGTCCGCGTGCTCGCGCACCATTCGAAAATCGTGCATTCAGTCCGGTGGAGCCTGTGGCCCGGCTAGTCGTTGGGAATGCCGGGCGCGAAGGACCGGAAGCCGCAGTTGGGGTCGAGACCCACGCGGAAGTGGACCGTGCGGGCGGCGCTGTTCACGCTGTCGACGACGAGCTTGGCGTAGATCGTTCGCAGCACGTCCTGCGCGCAATACGGGGCCTGCTGCGCCTCGATCAGCACCACCTCGCCGGGCCGGGCGACCATCGCGGAGTCGTAGAAGTAGCCGCTGCCCGGGGCGCGGAGCACCGCGTCGAACGGCGTGTCGGCACGCTGCAGGCCCACACGACGCTGTCCGCCAAAGTCGCTGAGCACGAGGCGGAGCGGGTAGATGACGGCGTTGTCGGTGGTGTCGATGTCGAAGGCGACGTCGAAGGGGATCGCGCCGCCGATGCGCACGACGACCGGCTCGCCGGACGGATCGGCGTCCTGCTGAGCGGCCGTGAGCAGGGCGCTCGGGTACGCCGCCGCGGTGCGCGTCATGGCGAAGGCCACGAGGGTATCCTGCAGCGTGTCGTAGCGTGCCCGGAGGCGCGTGGGGTCCGTGCACGCGCCCACTGCCGCGGCGGCGAGCAGCGCCGTGCCGAGGGTCAAGAGTCGGGACGTCATTCGTTCGGAGCGCCGGGTGGCGGAGAGTGGGGGCAAGCGGGGTAGAATACCAGGCGGAACAGGGGACTTCAAGCGACCGGGCGGCGGCGAGCGGCGCGCGAATCCCCTTCGCTTGACTTCACTTCCGGCCTCTTCTAGCTTCGCCCCTTCGGCGAATTCCCCAGGAGCGACGATGCCCACAATTCGCGACCTCGTTGGCGCGATCCGCCAGCGAGATGGAGTCGAGGCCGCCGTCGTGCTCGGACGCGACGGCCTGCTCATCGACGGTCAGGCCCTCCCGCACCTGAATGCCGAGTACATTGCGGCGCACGTGCCCGCCGTGGTCAGCGCGGCGGACGACCTCGGCGCGAGCGTGCGCCGCGGCCCGCTCGCGACCGCGGTGCTCGAGTACGACGGCGGCGTGGCAATCGTCGCGGCGATGTCGCGCGAGGCCGTGCTGCTCGTGCTCGCCCTGCCGGGCGCCAACATCGCGCAGCTACTCCTCGAGCTCCGGCGCAACCGCGACCACATCGCCGCCCTGGTCTGAGGCGGCCGCCGGTGTCCGACACAGCGAAGCGCCACGTCCTCGTCGCCGACGACGAGCCGCACATCGGTCGCATCATCAAGATGAAGCTCGAGCAGGGCCCCTTCCGCGTCACACTCGCCTACGACGGACGCGAGGCGCTCGACGTCCTCGACCGCGAGTCCGACATCCAGCTCGTGCTCCTCGACTTGATGATGCCGCACGTGAGCGGACTCGACGTCCTGGCGCACATGCGGACCGACGCGCGGCTCAAGGCCGTCCCCTGCATCATCCTCACGGCCGCCGGTCAGGAGCAGCAGTACCGTAAGGCGATGGAGCTCGGCGCCACCGACTTCATCACGAAACCCTTCAGCCCGAAGAAGCTCTACGCCCGCGCCGCGGAGTTGGCGGGCGTCGCCGAGGACGACGGGGTCCCCGACGCGTGAGCTCGTGGGCCGTGATCCTCGCCGGGGGAATCGGGTCGCGGTTCTGGCCGCTCAGCACGCCGCAGCGCCCCAAGCAGCTCCTTCCGCTGGTGGGGGAAGCGCCGCTGCTCAGCGACACGCTCGAGCGCCTGCGCCCGCTCGTGCCGCCGGAGCGAACGCTCGTGCTCACGAATGCCTCGCTCGTCGGGCCGGTCGCCGCGCTCGCACCCGATCTCCCACCGCAGAACCTGGTCGCGGAGCCCAAGCCCGCCGGCACCGCGGCGGCGCTGGCGTGGGCCGCGTCGGAGATCGAGCGTCGCGACGGGCCGGATGGGATCATGACGTCCGTGCACGCCGACTGGGCCATCGCCGAGCCCGAGGCCTTCCGGCGCGCGCTGCGCACTGCCGCTGACGTCGCCGAGAAGGAGGGCGCGCTCGTGACTGTGGGCATCGTGCCGACGCGCCCTGACCCCGGCTTCGGCTATATCCAGCGCGCGGAACGCGTCGGCGAGCACGCGTTCCGGGTCGCCCGGTTCGCCGAGAAGCCCGACCGCCCCACCGCGGAGCGCATGGTGCGCGAGGGCTACCTGTGGAACTCGGGGATCTTCGTGTGGCGCGTCGGCGACTTCCTCGAGGAGGTCCGCGCGCACACGCCGGAGGTGGCCCCCGCGCTGGCCGCGGGGGCGGACCGGGAGCGCTTCTTCGCGGGGGTGCGTCCGGTCTCGGTCGACGTCGGGGTTCTCGAGCGGAGCGATCGGGTCCTCGTGATCCCGGGCGACTTCGGCTGGGACGACGTGGGGACGTGGGCGGCACTCCGCCGGGTCCGGACCCCGGACGCCTCGGGGAACGCGGCGAGCGGAACCGTCTACGCGCTCGAGGCGACCGGCAACGTGGTGCACGCCGAGGGGAACGCCGTCATTTTATACGGGGTATCCGACCTGGTCGTCGTGGCCCGCGACGGCCTCACCCTCGTGACTACCGTGGACCGCTGCGCCGACTTGAAGTCCCTGATCGAGAGCCTCCCGCCAGAACTGCGCGAGCGACCGTGAGCCCGCTCGTCCTCTACGACGACGCCTGCGCGCGGCGGTTCGAGCCGTTCGCGCTCACCCGTCCCGTATCCGAGCTCCGCGCCGGCACCACGGTGATTCGCCAGAGGTGGGAGAATGCCTTCCTCCTGAAGGCGGTGAGCGCGATCGCCGCGCCGCACCTGGCCGATTTCGAGGAGCTCGACGCCCCGCCCGCCGCGTCCGGCACGCTTGCCGCGGGCACCATCGTTGCCAACGCGCGCTGCGTCCCGGCACTCGGGAGTTTCGACGACGACGGGCGCGACGCCGGCGTCGCGGTCTGGCAGTGCGATGGGCGCGTGGCGGCCGTTCGTCTCACGGCGGCCGTCGAGGCGACCGAGTTCGCCGAGGGTACCCTCTCGCTGGAGACGCTCGCATCGCGCGGCGCGTCGGTGGACATCCGCGGATGGTGGCTGGAGGAGGTGTGGGACCTGATCCGACTCCTCACGCCACAACTGATCGACGACATCGAGCGGCTCCGCCCAGGGTCGCGGCGCTACGCCGCTCCGTCGGGGGACGTGCCGGTACTCGGGAGCCATCCCGTGTTGATCGAGTCGGGCGCCACCGTGGAGCCCTACGTGGTCTTCGACGCGTCGGCCGGCCCGGTGCTCATCGAGTCCGGGGCCACTGTCCAGTCGTTCACCCGCGTCGTGGGACCGTGCTATGTCGGCCCGGGCTCGAGCGTGCTCGGAGACAGAGTCGCCAACTGCTCGATCGGCGACGTGTGCCGCGTCCGGGGCGAGATCAGCTCGACTATCGTGCTGGGTCACACGAACAAGGCCCACGGCGGCTTCGTGGGACACTCGTATCTGGGCCGCTGGGTGAACCTCGGTGCCGGGACGATCACGAGCAATTTGAAGAACACCTACGGCACCGTCGCCCTCTGGACCACCGACGGGATCCGCGACACCGGCCTGCAGTTCCTCGGCGCTCTCGTCGGGGACCACGCGAAGACGGGGATCGGCGTGCGGCTCACCACCGGGACGGTGGTGGGGGCGGCCGCGAACGTGTACGGCAGCACGATGCCGCCAAAGTACGTCCCGCCATTCGCCTGGGGCGATGGGGAGCCGTACGACACTTACGCCTTCGACAAGTTCGTCACCGTGGCCGAGCGAGCGATGGCGCGGCGTCACGTGCCGCTCGGGCCGCGTACGCGTCGCCAGCTCGCGGCAGCGTACGCACGCTGCGGACGCGGCGCAGGGGTGCCGGCATGAAGCTCTGGGTGCTCGGCAGCGGGAGCAAGGGCAACGCCGTGCTCCTCGAGTGCGGCCAATCGCGCGTGCTGGTCGACGCCGGCTTCCCGATTCGGGACCTCGCCGGCCGCCTCGCGGCGGCGGGCGTGGCGCCGCAGTCCGTGGAAGGCGTCGTGATCACGCACGAGCACACCGACCACGTGAAGGGCGCGTGCGCGGCCGCCAAGCGGTGGGGCTGGTCGCTCTACGCCACGGAGGGTACGGCGCGAGGCTTCCCTCTCCTCGTGGGGGCGGATGTCGCGACGTTCGAGCCAGGGGCGACGCTCTCCGTCGGCCATTTCGAGCTGCGCACCGTTCCCACCCTGCACGATGCGGAAGAGCCGGTGGCCGTCGTCGCGACCTCCAAGGTGACGGGTGCGCGTGCCGGCATCTGCTATGACCTCGGGTGCATCACGGACCCGGTGCGTGCCGCCTTCCGGGACCTGGACGTGCTCGTGCTGGAGGCAAACCACGACGAGGGGATGCTGCGTGCCGGCCCGTATCCACCCTCGGTGTGCAGCCGGATCGCGAGCCGCCACGGCCATCTGAGCAACCGGGCCGCGGCGGCCATGGCCCGCGACACCGCGCACACACACCTCAACCATGTCGTGCTCGCCCACTTGAGCGAGGCGTGCAATGACCAGCGCGTGGCCGCGGCGACCGTCGCGGAGGGACTCGCGCGCACACGCTTCAGTGGGCTGGTGAGCGTCGCGCCGCAGCACGCGGTAGCCGGGCCCTTCGTGCCGCGCCTGGGCCGCCGGAGGGCGGCGAGCGAGCAGCTGGCGCTGGGAATCTGAGGTGCCGCGCGCGGTCTGCCGAGCTGGCGGCCGCGCGCCCCAAAATACAGCGGGGGCCCGGATGACTCCGGGCCCCCGCTCGCGTACGCTCCGCCGGCGGCTTAGTACATGCCGCCCATGCCGCCCGCGCCACCGCCAGCGGCCTGCGTGGGCTTGTCCTCCTTCTTCTCCACCACGATCGCCTCGGTAGTGAGGAGGAGGCCCGCGATCGACGCGGCGTTCTGCAGCGCCGTGCGGGTGACCTTCGTCGGGTCGATGACGCCGGCCTGCACGAGGTCCTCGTACGTGTCGGTCAGCGCGTTGTAGCCGTAGTTGTTCTCCTTCGCGCCGCGCACCTTCTCGACCACGATCGAGGCCTCACCGCCCGCGTTCTGGACGATCATGCGGATCGGCTCCTCGATCGCGCGCCGCACGATCTCGACGCCGATCTGCTCGTCCGACTCCTCGAGCTTGAGCTCCTTGAGCACCTTCTGCGCGCGGATGAAGGCGACGCCGCCGCCGGGCACGATGCCCTCCTCGACGGCCGCGCGGGTCGCGTGGAGCGCGTCCTCGACGCGGGCCTTCTTCTCCTTCATCTCGGCCTCGGTCGCGGCGCCGACGTTGATCACCGCCACGCCGCCGGCGAGCTTCGCCAGCCGCTCCTGGAGCTTCTCCTTGTCATAGTCGGAGGTGCTCTTGTCGATCGCGGCGCGGATCTCCTTCACGCGGCCCTGGATCTTGTCCGACTCGCCGGCGCCGTCGATGATCGTCGTGTTGTCCTTGTCGACGACGATCCGCTTCGCCCGGCCGAGGTCCGTGACGACCGCGTTCTCGAGCTTGAAGCCCACTTCCTCGGAGATCACCTGGCCGTTCGTCAGGACGGCGATGTCCTGCAGCATCGCCTTGCGGCGATCGCCGAAGCCGGGCGCCTTCACCGCGACGACGCGGAGCGTGCCGCGGAGCTTGTTGACCACGAGCGTGGCGAGCGCCTCGCCCTCGATGTCCTCGGCGATGATGAGCAGCGGGCGGCCCATCTGCGCGACCTTCTCCAGGATCGGGAGGAGGTCCTTCATCGACGAGATCTTCTTGTCGTGGATCAGAATGAGGCCGTCCTCGATGACCGCCTCCATCTTGTCCGGGTCGGTGACGAAGTAGGGCGACAGGTAGCCGCGGTCGAACTGCATGCCGTCGACCGTCTCGAGGTTAGTCTCGAGCCCCTTGGCCTCCTCGACGGTGATCACGCCATCCTTGCCGACCTTCTCCATCGCCTCGGCGATCAGGTCGCCGATCTCACGGTCGTTGTTCGCGGAGATGGCGCCGACCTGGGCGATCTCCTTCTTGCCGGCCGTCGGGACCGAGATGCGCTTGAGCTCCTCGACTACCGCGGCGACGCCCTTGTCGATGCCGCGCTTGAGCGCCATCGGGTTGACGCCGGCGGTGACGTTCTTGAGCCCCTCGCGGAAGATCGCCTGGGCGAGCACCGTGGCGGTGGTGGTGCCGTCGCCGGCGATGTCGGAGGTCTTCGTCGCGACCTCCTTGACCATCTGCGCGCCCATGTTCTCGAGCGGGTCGGAGAGCTCGATCTCCTTCGCGACGGTGACGCCGTCCTTGGTCACCGTGGGGGCGCCGAACTTCTTGTCGATAACGACGTTCCGGCCCTTGGGACCGAGGGTGACCTTCACCGCCTCGGCGAGCTGGTCGACGCCGCGCTTGAGCGCCGCCCGCGCGTCGACATTGAAGTGCAGTTCCTTGCTAGCCATATGTTATGCTCTCTCGGAAAGGTTCGTGGGGAACGGGGACTCGGCCGTGCGCGGCCGAGCTTAGCCGACGACCGCGAGGACGTCCGACTCGCGCAGGATCAGGAGCTGCTCGCCGTCGATCGTGACCTCAGTGCCGCTGTACTTTCCGTAGAGGACCTTGTCGCCCACCTTCACGCCCATCGGGACGAGCTTGCCATCCTCGTACTTGCCCGGACCCACGGCAATGATCTCGCCCTGCTGCGGCTTCTCCTTCGCGGTGTCAGGGATGTAGAGTCCGCCCCGCATCGACTCGGCTTCTTCCAGCGCCTTGATGACGACGCGATCAGCCAGCGGATTGACCTTCACGCCCGTGGCACTCTTGGTGGCCATAGAGGTCGCCCCTCCAGTAGGTAGATTGAGTTGGGTGGTCGGATCCCGACGTGATGTCGGATTAGCACTCGTCTCTAGTGAGTGCTAACGGCGAGTATGATATCGGGGCCACAGCCGCGAGTCAAGAGCCGCACCCGACCTTCCCACGCTTCTGAGGTGTTCTGCACAAGTTGTTACAAAGCAAAAACTTGGGTACGAGCACCTCGAACCAATCTCAACCTGGCCCAGCGGGCCGACTTAGGCGTGCGCCGAGCGGCTCGAGGTCAGTCCTCGGCGGGCGCGATGAGGTCGTAGGCCATGCGGAGCCCATGCAGTGTGAGGAACGGCTCGACCAGCTCAAGCTCCTCACAGTAGGGGCGGAGGGTCTCCGCCAAGCCCCCGGTGGCGATCACCAGCGGGACGTCGCCGCCCGGCCACTCGCGCTTGATGCGCCGCACGATGCCGTCAATCGAATCCGCAGCGCCGAACAGAACCCCGGCCCGGATACACTCTTCGGTCCGCCGACCGATCACCCGGATCGGCGGCACCAGCTCGGTGGCTGGCAGCTTCGAGGTGCGACGGAACAGCGTGTCGGCGGAAGTGCGGACGCCGGGCGCGATCACCCCGCCGAGAAATACCCCCTCGGCGGTGATGCAGTCGAACGTCGTCGCGGTGCCGAGGTCGACGACGATCGTGTCGCGGCGATGGATGCGGCTCGCGGCGAGCGTGTTGATCAACCGGTCGGCGCCGACAGTCATCGGCTCGTCCACGTCCAGCCGAATGGGTAGGGGCGACCGCGCATCGACGATCAGCGCGGTCGCGGAGAAGCTCTGTCGGCAGGCCGCCGCGAGCGGCGCGGTTATCGGAGGGACGACCGAGCCGATCGCGGCGCCGTGGACGGCCGACCGCGGGACCTCGGCCGATTCCATCAACGCCCGCAGCAGCAGCACGAACTCGTCGGGCGTGCGCGCGACGTCGGTCATGATCCGCCAGTGGGCGCGGAGCTCCTCGCCCTCGAACAGTCCGATCGTGGTTTCGGTGTTCCCGACGTCGAAGACGAGGATCACGGTGCTCCCTCTTTCTCGCATGGACCCGCCTCCAACACCAGCGATCCGCCTCGTGCCCTGACGCTCCCGGAGGCCGTCGCGACGAGCAGCTCGCCGCGCGAGGAGATTCCCTCGACGACCCCGCGCTCCGGCGCGGTGCACGCTCGTCCGCGCGCCCAATCGCGCTCGGCGTACGCGGCGAGATCCGCGGGCGAAAGCTCGCCGCGGGCCGCGGCGGCGGCCCGGAGGGCGGGGACGAGCTCGCGGAGGACCGAGACGCGCGCCGTGCCCGGCCGCAGCCCGGCGCCGGGCACGCCACGGGGCGCCGTCACGTTCAGGCCGAACCCGACGGCCACCCACTCCGGTCGCCCGTTCCGCCAGCGGGCCTCGGTGAGGATTCCCGCGAGCTTCCGTCCGCTGACGTATAAGTCGTTCGGCCACTTGAGGGCGACCGTCGCATCGGCGAAGCGGTCCAGGGCCCGGGCGGCGTGCAGACCGAGACGGAGCGACAGGACTTCGAGCGCGGCGGCGTCGGTGGGCCGCTCGACGAGCGTGAGCCAGATGCCGGCGCTCGGAGCCGACGCCCAGCTCTTCCCTGCCCTGCCACGCCCCGCCGTCTGCGCGTCGGCTACGACGAGGGTTCCCGCCGGTGCGCCCTGCTCCGCGACCCCATGTGCTACGTCGAGGGTGGAGCCGACCGAGTCGAAGAGCTCCAGCCGTGGCAGCGAGAGCATGCGTCGGAGCTCGTCGGCGCCGTACCCGTCGTAGTAGATCCGGGACCCCTGCGCCCGAGCGCTACCCACGCGCCCGGACATAGAGGGTGGCGAAGACGACGAGACCGAGGGTGAGGCGATAGAGGGCGAATACGCCGAAGCTGTGGCGGCTCAGATAGCGAAGGAGCACGGCGATCGCGAGCCAGCTACTGATACCCGCCGCGAGTACGCCGACGACGAGTGGCGCGGACACGCCGCTCTCTTGCACCGCCTCGGGCACCTTGAGCACGGCGGCGGCGGCGGTGATGGGCATGCTCATGAGGAAGCTGAAGATGGCGGCGCTCTGGCGGTCGAACCGGAGCGCCCGTCCGGCGGTCATGGTCGATCCCGACCGCGAGACGCCCGGGACGAGCGCCGCAATCTGCGCCAACCCGATGACCAGCGCGTCGCGCCACGACATCCGACCGAGCGGACGGTCGTTGGCCGCGAAGCGGTCGGCCGCCCAGAGAAGTCCGCCCATGACGATCAGCGCACCGGCCGTGAGCGCCGGCGTGCGGAAGATCGTC
>Ga0307410_10000046_pt1 | contig 43015 bp, 19 predicted proteins | sample 322Ometagenome_3_FD_203707 | JGI IMG/M metagenome (GOLD analysis project Ga0307410, IMG submission 203707) | Maize rhizosphere microbial communities from greenhouse at UC Davis, California, United States - 322HYB-O-3 | ecosystem: Host-associated > Plants > Roots > Rhizosphere > Soil | place... | reverse complement strand
TCAATGCTTTTCCGTCGATGTTGGCAATGTCAAATAAAACTCCGGTTGCCCAGCTTCCTATTGCTCCGCTATTTTCATACGGCAAGTGCGATTCGCATTGTACAAAAACGTTTGGCCCGGTGGTACCAAAACCTCCAACCGCAAAATCATGATATCCGAATTCTGAATAACAACGCTGAAAAAGTGTTTGCTGCCCTTCGGTATAAAAAGTATGCCTTCTAAAAGATGCGATTTCAGAAATTGGTTCTGTTGCAATACAATCTTCAACGGTAATTTGCTGTGAAGTTTTTAAAATGGTTACTGCTCCGCCTGCAAAATGTTTGAAATTAACTTGTTTTATCCACGCATTTTTGGTGTTTTCAATGCTAATAGCCTGCCAACGGTGCTCTTCGTCTTTTAAGTTTGATGGATTAAAAGTCGATTTTATTAAGATGTTTTCAATTCCTGTATTTTCAATTCTGCCCGACCAGCAATATACGGTTACTTTTGAAGTTCCGAAAACGTCATCCAGAGACATGGTAATTGGTGCATTTATTGTAACTTCATTACCGTTAATTTTGGTTACCACACGATTCCATGTCATATCCCATGCTCCTTTTTTCCAGCCAATCCAAGAGGTTTCGCCTCCAAAATCCTGCATGTTTAATTCCTTAATAAAATTATCTGTTAAAGGTTTGCTGATTTCGATTTCATCAGCCACTTTTAATTTTGAAGTATTTTTTAATTGAATTTTTTGAGTTCCTAAAGGCGTATAAGCGTTGTTGAATTCGAAAGTATCTTTGTACATTTTATCGTTTACACCTAAAATTCTAATTAGGGATTCTCTCTCTAATCCGGTCCCCAAAAGAACGGTTCCGTTTTCGCTATTGCCGCTTCCTCTTAAAACTACTCCTGATTTTCTGATGTATAAAGTTCCACTAATTTTAAAAATTCCTTTGTCCAACAAAACCGCTCCTCTAAAACCCGATTTATCCGGCTTTAAATTGCTGACATAATCAATGGCATTTTGAATTTTTTGAGTGGCATCTTCTTCTTGTTTAGAGACGAAAATTTTGTTTTCTAAATTCGGAATTGCTTTTTCAGAATTCATATAACCGGCAAACGAAAAATCGGGAATTTGATTTCCTAAATTATCGGTTGTAAAAGAAAGTTTTCCTTCTTTTGTTTTGATAATATCCGGGAAATTGTTTTGTGCTGTTGTGCTGTTAATGCTTAATAGGATCGCAAAAACAGACAAAATTATTTTATCTTTTTGAAGAGAAATTATATTTTTTAGTTGACTTAAATTCATTTTTATTTTAGACTTTCTTATAATTTAAGACTTCTTAGATTATTATTTTCGAATTAATCATTCCACCACTTTTCATTTCTCCTTCGTCGAAATGACAAACTATACGGTTATTTTTTTCTTAAAAATACCTAACCGGTTTTAGAAACCTGTTAGGATATGTTTAAATAATATTGTTGACTGACTAATTTAAGACTTTATTGTAATAATTCTTTTAACTTGGCTAATGTATCGGTGTTATTTTCTGTTTTTGTCCAGTCTGTTTTAGATTTCGGATCAATTCCGTTAAAATATTTTTCGATATTGGTATATCCGTCTCCGTTGGCATCTTTATTGGCGTCTGAAGCATCATTTGGATTTAAGCCAAATTTCTTTTCCCATGCATCAGGAATTCCGTCATTATCAGCATCTTTATAGGCTTTTCCTTTGTAAACCGGATACCCGCCAACTTGGTCAGGATGTGTAATAATTCCTTTTTTATAAGAGTCTGCAGGTAATCTTCTTTTTATAAATTCCTTTCCAATTGCGTTTTCAAGACCATCTTTTACTTCAATTTTTCCGGTGCGGACTTGTTTGATAATTCTTTCGTCAATGGCATCTCTTTTTGGAATTGTTGCTCCTACATTATTCAAAACAAATTCATATGCTTCTTCAGCTTTCATTATTTTGAATGGAGGCATTGAGAATGGTTTCGGTTGTTTGATCGCTTCTAAAAATGATTTCTTTTCCGCTTCCGGAAGATCTTCCAGTTGTACACCGCCGTTCCAGTTATCTGCTGTAACTTCCGGAGATCCAACCATGAAATTTCCTGAAACATAGGCTCTTCCATATTGTTTTGGCTGAATATAACCTGATTCCGGTTTTACAATTCTATAACGAATTGGCTGATCTGAAGGGGTAATTGGTCCCGGTTTGAAATAATTATTGATGATGTTTAACATCGAACGATAATCGCCTCCGTCCAGCGTGCGATTCCACCAATTGAATACGACGTTGTTTACAAAATTAAAATCACCGTACATTCCGATAGAGGCATTTCTGGAGATGTTATCTGCCCATAAATTACGCATAAAAGTGCTGTTTAATCCCCCGATTGTACTTCCGAAAGCGTGATTGTACGTATCTAAACCTTCTGATGAAATAGTGTTCTGAATGGTAATATTACAAGCAGGCAATTTCTCGAGTTTCGATTTTGCATTGGCTGCAAATTGATGTCTGTAAAGTGAGATATTTTCGTCTAGTCCCCAACTTACTGAGCAGTGATCTATGATAATGTTACCCATTGGGTTTCCGCCTAAGGCATCGTCTCTTCTGGTCACTTCGGTTGCGCCTCTTCTAAAACGCACATGTCTGATGATGACGTCATGCGTATCAATTTCAAGTGTTTCGCCGGCAATACAAATTCCGTCACCGGGTGCAGTTTGCCCCGCAATGGTTACGTAAGGCGCACGCATGCTGATTCTTTTTTTCAATTGAATTATTCCCGAAACATTAAATACGATTGTTCTCGCTCCAACTGCTTCGCAGGCTTCTCTAAAAGTTCCTTTTCCGCTGTCTTCTAAACTGGTAACTACAAATATTTTTCCGCCACGGCCGCCTTGTGTAAATGCTCCGCCACCTTCAGCTCCAGGAAAAGCAGGAATATCTGCCTGAACAAAATCTTTTGGGTAAGATGCCCAGGGTAAATACGGTTTTCCTTGTTTGGCTTCAGCCAGAATGGTACTGTAATTCGCATTCCAGATTTCGGCTAATCTTTTTTCTTCGTCAGCCAAAACTGCATCGGCTTTTTCCTGAACTGGTTTTGGAATTACGGGATATTGGGCATAGGCCGATGAAAAGAAAGAACAAAAGGAAAATGCCAATAATGTTCTTTTTAAAGTACGGTTGGGGAAAATATTTTGCATGTGTTAGTGTAGTTCTTAGTAATTAGTAGTTAGTAGCCTTGGTGATTAGTCTTTAGTAGAATCTTACTCTTCAATACAGACTTATCACTAAGGACTAGGGACTATTTATTATTAGCTTTAGCTTTCTCTCTTTGCTCAACACGTTCGTGCCAGTCTTTACTTTCTTTGTTTAGATCGTAACCTTGTTTGGACAAATAATTGTTGATTCTTCCTTTGTATTTACCAAACCAGCCGTGTTTTTCTTTTGAGGAACCACCGTCCATGGCATGTTCTCTGGCTTCTACTAAAGCTTTGTAGATGTAATCTTTTTGTTCTGCGGTTAAATTTGGAAGCATATCATTGTAGCCTGCAACTGTTATTGGAAGCACACCATAAGTCATTCCGTCTTTTACCTCCGTAATTTTATCTTCTGATAATTCTTTACCTAATTTTTTAAGGTAAGATTTATGCAATTTGGCAATTGACTCATCTGCTTTTGCTTTTAGTTTGTCAATTTTTTCGTTTTGTTTTTCTTTGGCTAAGCTGCTGTCGTCTTTTATTTTTTTGATTTCGGCATCTCTTCCATCGTGAATTTCGCTTAAATCTCTAAATTGCTGTGCAATAATATTTGAAACTGCTTTTTCTTTTTCAGCATTTTTTAAATCTAATTTGGTAACGATTTTTGCTGCTCTTTCGTTGGTTACTTTAACATATTCCGGATCCAGATGCTGTTGGGCGTTCATGGCAGAAAATGAAAAAACCAACGCTAAAAAACTGATACTTATTTTTTTTAATGACATCATCTTTATTTTTAGTTGAAAACATTCTTATTCATCTGAAAATCAACAAGAATGTTTTCAAAAATTATTCCTTATTTTAAATCTAATAAAGGTTTAACCAAAGTTTCTTTGTTATTAGCCAAATCTTTCCAGTCTACTTTTATTGCCGGATTTAAACCGTTGATGTAATCTTCGATATTAGAATAACCATCTCCGTTTAAATCTCCTTTTGCATCAGATGGGTCATTTGGGTTTAATCCGTATTTTTTCTCCCATGCATCCGGAATTCCGTCTTTGTCTGTATCAACATACGATTTTCCTTTGTATTCCGGGTATCCTCCTACTTGAGAAATATCTGTAATGATGCCTTTTTTATAAGAGTCCATCGGTAAACGTCTGTGTTCGAATTGATAGAATTCTTTTTTCTCTAATCCTTTTGCATATTCAGGAACTCCTGTTTTTACTGTTCTTACGATTCTTTCGTCTACTTTATCTCTAATTGGTAAAGTTGCACCTACGTTTTTCAAAACAAATTCATACGCTTCATCTGCTTTCATGAATGGGCGGAACCAAGGCATTGGAAAAGGTTTGTCGGCTTTCATTTTAGCGAAGTATTCTTTTGCTTCATCATAAGCCATTAATTCGCCTTTTTTATTCTCTAGCTGAATACCGCCATCCCAGTTGTCTTTGGTTACTTTATCATTGTTAGCCACAATATTTCCGTTTACGAAAGCTCTTCCAAAAACCATATAAGGCAATTTGCTTCTTCCTGATTCCGGTTTTAAAATTCTGTAACTAATTGGCTGAGTAAGATCTGTAACCGGTCCCGGTTTGTAATAGTTGTTCATTATATTGTAGTTGGCTGTATAGTCACCACCATCTGTAGATCTGTTGTACCAGTTAAAAACTACGTTGTTGGCAAAATTGAAGATACCGTTCCACCCAATTGAAGGATTTCTACCGGCATTATTTGCCCACATATTTCTAATAAAAGCACAGTTTTCTCCTCCTAATGTACTTCCGAAAGCGTGGTTGTAGGTATCTAATGCTTCTCCAAATAAGCTATTTTGGATAGTAATGTTTACTGTTCCTACTTTTATATCGGGATAACCTGCTCCAGGGTTATACATATGTCTGTACATAGACATGTTTTCGTCTAATCCCCAAGTTGCAGAAACGTGGTCGATCATGATATTTCCAACAGGATTTCCTCCAATTGCATCATCGCGACGGCCTACAAAAGTTTCTCCTCTGCGGAAACGCATGTGTCTGATTACTACGTCATGTGTATTAATCCAAACCGATTCTCCCGCCACGCAAATACCATCTCCGGGAGCAGTTTGCCCCGCAATAGTAATATAAGGTGCGCGAATAATCAATGGACTTTTGATTCTGATAATTCCTGAAACATTGAAAACAATAATTCTGGCTCCACCTTTTTCGCACGCTTCACGTAAAGTTCCCGGGCCGCTGTCTTCAAGACTTGTAACGGTATAGATATTTCCGCCACGACCACCAAAAGTGTACATTCCACCACCTTCCGCACCCGGGAAAGCAGGAATATCCGCCTGTGGTAAATCATTTGGTCTTGATGCCCACGGAATAAAAGGTTTGCCGTGTTTAGCTTCTTCCTCGATAATCACAAGAGCTTTTTCCCAGGCCTCATCAGAACGTTTTTCAGCTGCATCCATAATAACTTTGGATTGTGCCTGAACTTCAGGACTGATTTTTGGATATTGGGCAAAACACTTGACACTTCCAAAAAAAAGCAGCGTTGCAATAAATAATGCAGAATTTTTCATGTTAATTTGTAATTATGGTAATTCTTTTTAAACAAATCACCTGTATCTTTTGACGAATACAGGTGAAAAGTTTATATACTAATTCATTTGATATATTTTTATTCTTGATAATTGAAAGTTCCAGTTCCTCCAAAATTATCATTCCAGCCTATAGTTTGTAATAACCATGGATTTTGAGTCAATGGGGTTGTATGAAGCCCATTAATATAATAATTAGGATTAAATTTAATATTAACAGCTGCACCATTAAAGCTATCCATAGGCGTAACTAATGCGGTACGGGTAAAGTTGGTATTATAAAACGCTGCCAAGGCTGTTAGCTGTGCATCAAAATTAGCTGCGTCCGGATCTACTACAATACCGGCACGAGCAGCAGTTAAAGGATCAGTAGTTGATGATGCTGCTGTATTTTTGTATTGTAAAAAGTTTCCTGTACGTTTTGTTCCATTAATTGGGGTCAAACCTAACTTAGTAACAGTCCCCCCACTAAGTCCAGGAAGCACTGCGTTATCATACAACATCCATCTCTGAACGTCCCAGAAACGTTTTCCTTCGTAAGCTAATTCTACTCTGCGCTCATATAAAACTGCTTCAATTGCTGCATATTTATCTGTCGGAGTACCTATTCCGTAATTATTTGCTGAAGGAATACCAACACGGCTTCTAATTCTTCCTAAATAAGCTACAGCATTATTTGTCTGACCCAATGCTGCATAACATTCTGCAATGTTTAACAATAATTCAGCATAACGATATTCCATAATATCAGTTCCTGAATATTGGAAGTTAGTTTCTTTACTTGCCGCTGTATTACTCATTTTTCTAACAAATGCCGGGCTTGAAATTGAATTATTTGATTCAGAGAAACCTGCTTTGTTACTGCCATCTACCCAACGATAAGCCCATAGAACAGCATTTGGGGTTTCTTTATATCCCCATTTTACTCCAGAAAAAGCAAATGTTCTGTAAAACCTAGGGTCTCTGTCAACAAAAAAAGTGAAATCATTATATCCATTTGCTGCTGTTGGTCTTAAACCATTTTTCATCGGGAACAAATCAATCATTTCTTTAGGAGCAGAGATTCCTCCACTTCCACCTAAACTAGGCAAACGAATTCCTTTCTCCCATGAATTATTTGTTACATTAGGTGTTACACCTGATCCACAAAGCTGAACAGTTATCGCTTCTGAGCAAAATGCATTATCTATTAGAAACATTGACTCCCATTGTTTGATTGAATTGCCATACAATCCATATCCGTCTTGTGTCAATTGAGCCTCTGCTTCCAGTCCGGCTTTCAAAGCTGCGTCCCAGCGGTCATTAGCACCATCCCAGTTTTTATTAAACAACGGACTTGCAAAAGTTAGTAAAACTCTTGATTTTTGAGCTAAAGCTGCTCCTCTTGTAAAACGACCGTATTCAGTATCCCATCTTCCTGGTAATAACGAAGCTGCCATATCTAAATCTTTTACTATCTGAGCAACAACTTCAGAAACTTTTGCTCTTGGCAACTGAATAGTTGGATCGTCTGCTGATGCATTCTGGTACGTAGTTACAATAGGAACTCCGCCATAGGTACGCATTAAATCAAAATATTGTATAGCTCTCAGATAATACATCTGTCCTTTTGCACGGTCGCGAAATGTTTTATCCAGATTAGAACCTTTTACATCAATTTCTTCCAGAAAAGCATTACATTCTCTAATTCTGTTGTAAGGATGATTATTAATACTGGTTGTAAGTTTAGCACCGTAATAAGTGCTCGCCTCTGCAGCATTAACTAAGGTTTTGTTTGGATTGATATAATCCTGTGTGCCTCCAAGCTCTTCTGTTAATCTGGAATTGGTATCAGTAAATGATCCGACTACAGTTGATATAGGAGATTTATATGCACTAAAAAAATCATAGTACTGGTTATCTACGTAGGCCTGCGCACGTTCCTGAGTTTGGTAAAACGTATCATCATACAAACCAATACTCTTCTTATCTTCTAAAAAATCATCACTGCATGAAGTACCTAATGCCATCAAAAGCGATAATGTTATATATTTAAATGGTGTTTTCATAATTACTTTTAATTTAAATTAGAATGATACGTTAAAGTTAAGCGACCATGTTCTAAGTGTAGGATAATTTACAGAAGAATTATCATACATGTTACGGTAATGATCCGGATAAGGATTGTATAAATCCCAAAGATTATTCCCGGTAACTCCTAAAGTTATGCCTGATATCTTAGTATCTTTGAAAACCTTTTTAGGAATTTCATATCCAACACTTAAGTTTCTAACAAAACAACGGAAAGTATTTATTTCCCAAAAATCTGAAGGGCTTGACATATAGGTCCATTGCGCTACGTTAGGATATTTACCATTTGGGTTATCCTCAGAATACATATCACTCCAGAAACTTTCACGAGACCACATATTGTGAGTCGATGATGTTCCTTGGTTTACTAAATCAACGAAGTTAGTTCCTCCCCATGAAGTTGCAATTTGAGTTCTTAGATAAAACCCTTTGGCTTTAAATCCTAAGTTTGTAGTAAACCCGTAAGTTCTGCTGCTATTTGCCAATTTCACGTAATCATTATCTTTTGCGATCTGACCATCTGCGGGTGCTAAAGTTCCATCAGGGTTAAGTTGTCCTGCAACATCCTGATAGGCCAATGAACCTTTTCTTATTCCTGAAGCAGAATTGATATCAAAATACTTTGGCGTACCGCCAACTTCAGTTGCACGCTCTGTTAAATAAGCCCAATAGTTGGCAATATCTTCATCTGTACGAAGAATACCGTCACCAGTAGATGTTCCTTTCCATACTTTGAATCCCCAAACCGGATTGAAACCAATAGAATTTCCTACTCTTGTTGCATTATTAGACGGAAGTACATTACCCTGATCAGGATATTTTTTTACTTCATTATTGTTAAAGCTAAAATTAATTCCCACATCATAGCTAACGTTGCTTTTTATTTTATCACTCCATGAGATACTAAACTCTGATCCCCATGCATCAATTGCACCATAGTTTTGTTCTGCAAATGCACCTCCAACAGAAATTGGTACGCCTGTAGCACTACTCATATCTGTTAATATGCTTGTTGATTTATCATAATAGAAATCTGCAGTAATATTCAGTCTGTTCTTTAAAACATTCAAATCAAAACCTAAGTTATTTTTTATTGTAGTGTCCCATGTTACACCTCTGTTAGGAGTTACTCTAGGTGTTAAACCTATACCATTAGTTCCTCCATTAGACCCAAATTGAAAACCTTTATCAACAATAACATCATAAAACTGAGACCATCTCCATGGTTGTATATTGTCTTTTCCTGTTTTACCGATAGAGTAACGAATTTTAAAGAAATCAACCCATGGTACATTTTTTTCAAACCATTCTTCTTTAGAAACTACCCAACCCAATTGAAGTGATGGGAAATATCCCCAATAATTTTCAGGTGCAAATTTCGTAGAAGCATCACTACGGAAAAGAAACTGGAATAAATATTTTTGTTTATAGTTATAATTGAAACGTCCAAAGTAAGATAATGTTCCTCCTTCAACCTTTGTTGCCTGGCTATTTGACTGACTTAATGTCCCCGCTGTACGGTAATCTCCTAAGTAATCTTTACCCGTTTGTTCGAAAGCTAAACGCGTAAATGTATTATAAACTTCTGAAGCTTCACCACCAACCATTGCTCCAATCTGATGATCTCCAAAAGTTCTGTCATAGTTAATTAAAAAGTCTCCTTGAGTACTTTTACTATCAGTATTATTATAATAAACTCTTGAATTTCTTACGTTTGTATCCAAAATATAATCACCATCAGGATTTGTTGTGGCATTATAAAAAGTAGGATTGGCTGCACTTGCAAGGTGATTGCCTAACAACTCATAGTTTCTGATTCTTGCCAGATCGTAAGGTAATTGAATCTGTTCTGTATAGCTTGAACTTTGAGTTCTTGCATAGTTAACTTTGAAAGATAAACCTTTAACAGCTTGTATCTTATAATTCAAAGAAGCATTAACATTATATGAATTATCTTCTGTAATCTGGTGTGAACCATTATTTAGGTTCGCAAAATAATTCCATCCGGCAATATTGTTATTAGCATTAGCGCTTTGGAAATTTTTATTTGAGTTAGGAAATGGCGATACATAATATTGTTTTCCATCAACAACTGTCTGCCACGGAACATGCTGTGGCATGTGAAGTAAAAATCCATAATCAGCCTGTTCTCCACCTGAAGCAGATGCGTAACTACCATCACTAATATTAGCTGACGCTTTAGTAAAAGATTTATCAACAGTTCCGGCATTACCTGAAATCGAAGCAGAAAAATCTAATCCTTTTGCAATTTTAGCGTTTATTCCTGTACGGAAATTCCATTTGTCATATTTTTGATATCCCAGATTCGCATCCTGAGTAAAATAAGTAGCTCCTGCAAAATAAGTAACGTCTTCACTACCGCCACTAACAGAAAAAGTGTGTTTTTGTTGAATCGCTGGTCTCCAGGCTTCTTCTAACCAATTATAATCTAAATTTTTCATTTCTTCCAGTTCAGCCGGAGAATACAATTTAAACGTTTCAATAGTAGGGTTTTGAGAAGTGAAATATCTATTACTAAAAACTCCAAACTCATAAGCATTTAATACTTTACTATGGCTAACCGCATCATTTACAGCAAACTGACTGTTGTAATTGAACTTTGCCTTACCAGCTTTACCACGTTTTGTTTTTATAACAATTGCACCTTGAGATGCACGGGCACCATAAATAGCCGCAGAACCATCTTTTAGAACAGTCATACTTTCAATTTCAGATGGATCTAATCTGTTGAACTGTTCCAGTGTTGGTTTACCATTCGCAGGGTCAACCTGTATCATATCGTCAATAATTACCAACGGTATTGTAAAGTTTCCATCCTTGGAAAATCCGAAAGTCTGACGAATCTGAATACTTCCAGCCTCTCCAGGACGGCCTGATCCACTTGTAACAGAAACACCCGGAACTAATCCTTTCAAAGCATCAGAAAGGTTTGTTACTGGCAAATCAATAAGATTGTCCGTGTTTATTGTAGCAATAGCACCCGTAAGTTCCTTTTTTCTCTGAGTACCATAACCAACCACTACAATGTTTTCTAATTGATTAGAATCATCCTGCATGCTCGTATTAACAATAACACGTCCGTTTAATGGCAACTCGACTTTTTTCATTCCGATAAAAGAGAAAACCAATGTTGCTCCGCTCTTTACCTTAATTTTGTACTTTCCACTGTAATCTGTAGTTACAGTATTCTTTGTAGATTTTTCAGTCACGTTAACTCCAGGAATCAACAGTCCTGAGTTATCAGTAACTGTTCCTGTTACTATTACATGTTCTGAGTTTTGAGCATAACTCAATACACTCATCAGTGTAAACAAAAGAAAACTACATCTTTTTATAAGTGCTTGTTTCATAAATTGTTTTTTTTGGTTAGGTTATTAGATTGTTAGTTTAGTCATGAAAAAATTATGGGTCTATCAAGATAAAAAATATTTAAATAAATCTTAAAGTATTTGTTTAAATGTCAAAAACACATTTATTTTTTGTATTCCAAAAATATAACGACGCTACATTACAACCGTCCTGTTCTATCCTGTATGAATCGTATAATCTCAAAAAAAAACAACTAAAAAAATTATATTAATAAAAATAGGAAAGAAAAAATACACGAAACAAAAAAAAGAAAGAGTTGCTTTGAGTTTTTGTTGAATTTTTAAGCTCTTTAAAACATAAAACAACAAAAAACAAAACAAAACTTCCTTTAAGCTGTTTATTTTTCAAAATTTAGAAGTTGACCCCTGATATAGAATTTATTAGGTTGTGGTAGTATTTTATATTTCTAAGTTTTAAGCAAGTTAAAAACAACGGTTTTTTCAAAATAAAAAACTTACAAATACTTCGAAGGATAGTTATATAATTTTTACAAATTGAATATTAAAAAAAAATCTTTTAAAAGGTAAATTCTGACCAATGAATTATTTTAAAACCCTAAAATCCATTGATCTAACAACATTAACCTCAACTCAATGCGACATCCAAACCGTCATTTCTCCTTTTCCTTTATTTCCCCACGCAAAATACGGAATCAATTTTACCGGAACTGAAGTAGCATCTTTGGATGAAAGAGGTTTATATAAGGTTTTGTTCCATGAATTATCTGCAGAAATTATAGCATTGGCCTCAATATTTAATAATTTTCTGTTGTTTAAAGTAAAAAAGTTGGTGTTAAATTTAGAACTGATATCCAAAACAATATCATTTACACTGGTATTGGCCGGAAGCTGATCTGATTCTAAACAATACACCAAAGGTCCTCTTTTTACAGCAACCTGATTTTTAACTTCTTCTACTAACGGATTGGCCTGCATTAATTCTACCGGCATAGGAAGATTCAATTCAATAACATCTCCTTTTTTCCATTTTTGATTCAATTTTAAATATGTTCCAGAAGTAATTTGATCATTAATTTTTGCATTATTAACCGCTACTGAAGCATTCTGACTCCAACCCGGAATTCTTAAAAAGAAGTTTTGTAAATCTTTGGGCGCTTTTATAATTTTCAAAGTTATTTTTCCATCCCAAGGATAATTGGTTTGCTGCTCAATTTCGATTTCTTCTCCGTTTAAAGCTTTTGTTTTCAATTGATTACTTCCGTATAAATTGACATACAAACCTTCTTTTGAAAGATTGTAAGCATAATTTCCAATTTCGGCAACGGTTCTTGTTACGTTTGGCGCGCAGCAGTTTGAGAGTGCGATATAGCCTTCGCGCTCATTTCCCCATCGCTGTTGAAACGGCAAATCGTTAGAAACATTCAGCGGATTGTTATAAAGAAATTTTTCTCCTTCTAAATCCATTCCAGAAAGCACGCTGTTGTACAAAGCCAACTCAACAATATCAGCATATTTGGCATCGCCTGTAATTTGGAGCATTCTCCAGTTCCATAAAACGTTTCCAATATTGGCGCAGGTTTCTGTATGAGCCGTTGCATTTGGTAATTGAAAAGGTCTTCCATAAGCCTGATGAATTTTTTGTACCTCTGTCGGATTATAAGAAGTTCCGTCTGGTGAAGCCCCATCGTACAAAGAACCGCAAGCTCCTGTAATATACATTTTTCTATAGGTTACATCATCCCAAATCGATTCCAGATTATCCAGTAATTTCTTCTCTCCGGTTTCTGCATACAAATCGGCAACCCCGGCATAAAGGTAATTTGCTCTTACGGCATGACCCATTGCAGTAGTTTGCTGTCTAAACGGAATCCTGTCCTGATTGTCATCGGTTCCGTCGTTTGTGGTTCCGCGAATGTCAATAAGATTATTGGCTAATTCCAGATACTTCGGATTTTTGGTTGTGCGATACATTTCGACAATTCCCATATAATGCGATGGGCAAATCGCATTTCTGGCCAATTCCGGAGAAGCTTTTTTGTAAAAGTCATATAAGAAATCGGCAACACCTTTTGCAATATTCAAAAAGTTCGTTTTTCCGGTAGCACGATAATGAATACAGGCTGCAGTCATTAAATGTCCCATATTGTATTTTTCAAAACCCAATTGTTTTTTAACTTCCTCCGGGCCTAAAGTTCCCCAGCGTTCGTCAATTAAAACCGGTGTGTGAATGTAGCCGTCTTTGCGCTGTACTTTCGCGAAAAGCGCAATGGCTTTATCCATTTCCTGATCTAGTTTTTTATCTTTTGTAACGGCATACGTTGCTGCCATTCCTTCAAAAATCTTATAGAAATCACCGTCATGAAATGAAGGTCCTTTAAAAGTTCCTTTACTTTCTCCGGCTGCAATTTCAAAATTTTTATAGGCATGCGAAATCTCATCGTTATGATACAAATCCCACATATACGGCAGTGTGTTTTTGGTTTCAACATCAAATTGTTCTTTCCAAAAACCGTTTGTCCATTTTACATCTTGCAGGCCAACGCTTTGCAATTTAGAATAGGGACTTTCTGAATTAGCAACTAAACCTTTATTCTGCGCAAAAATTACTGTTGAAAGGAATAAAGATGATATGATGATGTTCTTTTTCATTTTGATCATTTTGTTGTGAATTGTTGGAACGCGGATGACACGGATTGCTAAAGCAAAACGCGGATTAAAACGGATTTCATTTTATCTGCTTAATCTGCAAGATCTGCGTGAAATCCTTTATTTGACAAAGAAATTTATTGTTCTGTTCATTGAATCTCCGTCGGCATCTTTTACGGTTAGAATGAAAGAAGCCAATCCTTTTTCTATCGCCGTAAACTCAATTTCTTTTCCTTGTAAAACCACTTTTCCGTTTTTAAGATCTGAGAACGTGTAAACTGGTTTATTTTCATATCCTTTGAAAAAATCAGTTGCATTTAAAACTTTTTTATCTCCAGAGTTCACAAAATAATGAGGCTGCGCCATCCAGTCTAAATAACTATCCAATTGTGTAAATCCGTCTTTGTCAGTATCCTGATTCGCATCAGAGAAATCTCCCGCTTTTGAATTTTCGTTTAAACTTAACGCTTTTTCCCACCAGTTTGGCAATCCGTCGTGATCGGTATCCCAATCTGCAGGGCGAGTTTCAGAGGCAAAATTGGGCCATCCACCGGCATCTTCTTCATTGTCAATCATACCTGCCAAACTACTTTTGCTTCCTTTGTAAGTAAAAGTTCCTTTTAAAGTTTCATCTACAATTCGGTTATCATGCTGATCAAAAAACGGCTGATTGGCACCAACATCTGAGAGTACATTTTTATAAGCCGCTGTCGCTGATTGTGTTGCTACATACGACGGAAAAAAGGGTTTGTCTACAAAAGTTTCATAGTCTACTTTTTCTTTATTTGTTGTGGTAAATTTTCGTCCTTTATCCTGAGATTTCTCATCAAAATAACCCGGCATTACATTTCCGTCAAAATAATAACGTTGCATTCCTTTTCCAACTCCTTCATGCTGAGCATTTAGGGCGACAAAAATTGCAGTAGAAGCTCCGGGTTTGTAATAATTGTTTACAAAATTCACTTCATTTGCTCCTCCGTCAGTTGTTCTTTTTCCCCAATTGTACACCACATTATTGGTAATATCCAATCTTCCTGTATAAAATCCGTCACCGCTTAAACCGCCGCCAATACTCCAGTTTCTGCCGTAGTTGTGTGCCAATAAATTATGATGAAAACTACCAATATCACCGCCAATTGTCGCCGCATAACCGTGCATTTTTCCTGCCTCGTATTTCCCATGTCCCGCCACGTTCAAAGCTTCAGAAATTAAAGTTCTTTGCAATGTAATATGATGGGCACTACGAGAACTAAACGATTCGTCGATCGTCCAGCTTATCGAGCAGTGATCAATAATACTATGATCTGCACCTGTTAATCCCATTCCGTCAAAAGTTCTTCCGCCGCCAATTCTAACTTTTAAAAATCGTATAACACCATCATTACCGGTCAAGCCAATTGGCGCTCTGCTAATCGTGATTCCTTCGCCCGGTGCAGTTTGTCCCGCAACAGTAATATAAGGCTGATTTACCACTAATCTCGAAGCCAGTTTTATATTTCCGGAAACATTAAAAACAATTGTTCTTGGCCCAATTTCCTGATTGATTGCATCACGCAAACTTCCTGGTCCGTCATCATTCAAATTCGTTACTTCAACCACTTTTCCACCACGGCCTCCTACGGCATAACGTCCGTAACCTTCTGCTCCCGGAAAAGCCAATTGTGCTGGTTTAAACGACCAAACGTTTCCTAAAGTTACTTCGCCTTTTGCATCCACTTCGTCAACTCTCCAGTAATACGTTGTACCGCTGTATAAATCAGAAACTGAAAAAGAATTATCCGTCAGTTTCCCTTTAAATTCTTTTGAGGACTCCGTTGCATTTTCTACAGCATTTTTGTCTTCACCGAAATATAATTTATGAGATGCAACACTTTTTGGAGCATCCCATTTTAAGATTAAGTTTTTAGATACTTCAACATGTTCGTCACGATTTTTGGGTTCCGGTGTACGCGACTGATTCATTAAGTTTGGCGTATCAATTTCAAAACCATTAATCACAATTTGTTTGATAACATCCTGATTTGAAGTCGTATCCATTTCAAAACGAACGATCACGTCTTTTCCTTTTTCGGCATTAAATGCAATATAAGCCATTGTCGCATCCACTTTAGCATTTGCTCTCTGACTTGCATTTACTGTTTGCTGAAGCTTGCCGTTTACGTAGATTTTTATTGGAGAAAAAGTTTTTCCTGTAATCACATCAAAAGCATTATGAAAAGTCAAAAGCGTGTGTTTACCCGCTTTCAATCCACTGATTTTCAACTCTAAGTTTTCAGCTGTAACCAAACCGTCGCTTCCTAATCTGTTATAATGCGGAGCGCTCATTCCAACCTTATACCATTTGGATATAAAGTTTCCTTTTAGTTTAAATGACAAATTATTGAAGGATTTAGCATCTTCTTTTCCTTCATTAATCACCCACGAATCATAACCCGGATCGTGAACTTCTTCTAATCTTCTTTGAAAAAAATCAAAGTCTACTTTTACAATTTGTTTATCTGTATTCTGCGCTTGTGCATTTGCCGTTAAAAGCATTGCCAGAGTCAAAGAACCCATTAATTTCTTGATCATTTTTATCTAATTTAATTTCGTTTTTTCTGTTTCAGATTTTCCTAACAGATTTATAATGTCTTTTTTTCTTTCTTCCGGAATTACCTTTAAAATTTTCAATTCTCCGTTGAGCAGTTCAGCTTCAACGGTTGTATTTTGTTTGGCATGTAATTTAAAATGAACGTTCCATTCTTTTGGCCAGGCCGGAAAAAGATACATTTTTCCATCACTTTCCTGCAAGAGCATTTCCTGCATGCCAATCATTCCTGCACCGCCCCAATTATGATCCGGAACCCAGTCGAAACCCGGTCCCCAAAAGGCAGGGAAACGCCGGTCTGAATTTGCCATTTTCATTGTATTATATTTCGCAGCTTCTTTGGTTAAACCCAATCTTGCCGCAAAAATATTATCCTGTTTCCAGCCTATATGACTTCTGAATTTTAAAGCATCCGGATCATATTTCCACGTATTTAAAGCCGTTTCTAAATCTGGTTTTCCAATACCATAAATGCCCCACGGATAAACGGGATACAATTGAGGCATTTCAGAATTATTGACTCTTTCCCAGGATTTCGCCGGAACCAGAACTTTATGATTTTCGATTTGTCCGAAATTCAAAGGCGGAATTCTCTTTTGAAAACCTTTGAGATATTCCAGCTCATCTTTTGATAATTCTTTTTCAGAAAGGTTTAAAAGATTATCCGTAATTATTTGCAAGGCCGAAATCGTACTATTGGCATTGTACGCCATTTTATAAGTTTCAGCGCCAGAACCCGGATATAAAACTAATTTTCCGTTTCCGTCTAAGGCTTTTCTTCCTCTTTGTTTCGCCAGATATTGATAATGTTCATCAAAAAAACGAAGACAGCTAATGATAAACGAATTGTATTTCTGAATGTCTTCACCTGCATATTCTTTTTGCTGCAACATCATTTGGCAGAATTCAAAAACCGTATCCCATTCATACTCGAGCCAGGCGTTGTACTCCATACCCGAATCATAATCTGCTGGACGTTTCCATTCGTATTCGGCCGGATTTGGCAGTCCGAAATTTTCTAATTGTTCTGTAAACGAAGCGCCGTTATGGTTCCAGTATACTTTGCTTCTTAATTCGGCATTTTTTTGTAAACTCAAATAATAATCCAGCTGTGATTTCATCATATCAAAATCACCGCTTTTTACCATAGGGAAATAAACCAGCCGCTGGTTTTGAGCTGTCATTGTTCCGCCGCCCCAGTTCCTGAAATCGGGTGTAAAATCTAAATCGGGATTGGTGAAAACGGGATCAATCGTAAAAAGTCCGCCATTGAATTTGGTTGGATATTTGCCGTAAGCGTTACAGCCTAACATATAACGAAATAGCTGATAATTCTGCCCGATTTGATACACTGAATCCTTCTCAATCGATTGATTTTTTTGTGTAAAAACAAAACTGCGGTTCCAGAAATTATTCCACCATTTTATAGTATTTTTTTCTGCTTGTTTTGATGTGTTTTTATTAGATGAAATTTGATTTTTTAATGCACTGTTCCAATTATTTAAATCAGATTGACTGGTATTTAAATAAAGCTGTAATGAATGTTTTTTAGACAGTTTTATACTTGATAAATTAAACCCTTTAAAATCTGTCGATTGGTATTTTCCTAAATAGGTTCCGTCTGGTTTTAAATTATCACCTGTCATAAATCCGCCGAAAGTCAAATTGGCAATCGGGTTTAGCATTTGGTCTTTAACCGATTCCATTTTCTGCTGTTTCACCGCCACATCAAAAACGGTATTTTCCCTGTTTCTGTGATAGAATTTAATGCCGTTGTTTTCAAATGAAATTGAATCTTTATAGGTAATAATTTCTCCCTGAGGTGCCCATTTATAGGAATTGGCATTATTTGCTTTTCCTTTTGAATCGCGGTTTTTATAACGCCAGCTTTCGTAAGAAGCCGTCATTTTCAAGGCATTTTTACTTTCTAAATCTAAATGAATAATCGGTTTATAAACATCAACCCAAAGTTTGATTTTTGTGTCATTCTGCCCCATTATAATATAACCGTCTTTCAGTTTTAATTCCTGATGAAAACCTGCTGCCCCTGCAAATGGGTTTGGCGTTAAGGTTACTTTTACACGCCCTAATTTCAATAAAGTATTGTGTTCGTCAAAAGTCCCGCTTCGCGAAAAATAAAAATATAAATCGCCATTTTCTACCCAAACATTCATACCAATATCACCGCCTCCTAAAGGCATAGATTCTGATGAATTTTGGCTCTGGGTTTTCCAAACCTGATTGTAATTTTCAAGTACAGGAATTTGCGCTTTCGCGAAAAGCGTAAGGAAGAAAAAGAAGATGTAAATTTTGTTTTTCATTTTTTATGTTTTCCTGCAATCCCGAAGCTTCGGGACAAAACCTTGTAGGTATTTATATGACGATTTAAACTTTAAAATCAGATACCTACAAGGTTTTTGAAACCTTGCAGGAGCGTGAACGAATTACCATTCATCTGTCCTAAACGAAGAAACTGGCAAACCTCCCGCACTAAACAATTCTGCTTTTGCAAAATCTTTCCACAAATAGCGAACAGCCACTGGTTTCTTCACTTTATCAGAAGTTAAAACCACCGATTTTCTGCGGACAACTGTTTTCGCCGGATAAAAAACATTGTCTTCTCCGGCCAATTCAAAGCCTAAAACTTCTTTATCGTAAGAAGTAATTCCGTTGGCAACATCATCAAAAGAAACTGTCACCGAACCGTCTTTTATTTCCATTGCTTTGTATTTAGGACTTTCATATTCGAAACCTTCAATTCCGTATGTTTTGGCCAAAGCCTGAAAAGCTAATCTGTTTCCGCCTTTTTCTTTGTCCATGGGGTGAATGTTATTTTCTTCGCCAACATCCATTAAAACGGCCATTCCGGAATTTGGAATTTCCTTTGAAGCCTTAAACTGCGCTTCTCTCAAATAAGCCGAATTGTATTTCTCCTGATAATCTTTTGGATGAAATGATGCATAATTAAAAGGCGCAATCTGGGCGAAATAAAAAGGAAAATCTCCTTGTTTCCATAACGTTCTCCAACTGCTGACCATTTTTTTCATTAAAGCGGTATATTCAGAAGCTCTTTCGTAATTTGATTCTCCCTGATACCAGATACAGCCTTTGATTCCGTAACCAATTACAGGCGAAAGCATTCCGTTAAATAAAGTCGTCGGCACGCGATTGGGATCTTTTGCCAGTTCTTCTTTTGTCGTCGGAATTTTAGCACTTGCAAAATCTTTCAGCATTTCCTGATTCATCCACGCTTCCATGCTTGATCCTCCGTACGAAACATGAATCAAACCTACCGGAACATCTAGAACTTCCTGCAAAAGCGAACCAAAATACCAGGCCGTTGCGCTAAAATTTGAGGTTGATTTTGGCGATGCGATTTCCCATTTCCCTTCAAAATCCTGTAAAGGCTCCAAAACGGTAGCACGCGGAATTGTAATTAATCGTATGTTTTTATTGTTAGAACGCACGATGATTTCGTTGCCGTTTTTAACCGGCTGACCCGGAAATCCTTTCAACGGCATTTCCATATTCGATTGTCCGGAGCAAAGCCAAACCTCGCCAATCAAAACGTTTTTAATTGTTATTTTTTCGCTTCCTTCTGAAACATCAATTGTAAACGGCCCACCGAATGACGGTGTTTGCAATTCTGTTTTCCATTTTCCGGAATTGTCCGCTTTTACTTTATAGGTTTTCGAATCCCATGATGTTTTTATTACAACATTTGCGTTCTTTTCTGCCCAGCCCCAAATAGGTGCATTAGACTTTTGCTGCAGCATCATATTGTCGGTAAATAATGCCGGCAATTTGATTTTTGCATTGATTTGGAAACTTGCTAAAATCGTTAATAATGCAATAATTGATTTTTTCATTTTTATATTTTTTTTTGCCACAGATTAAAAGGATTAGAAAGATTTTTTTTCGACACGAATTTTTATATTTCTTCTTTTTCAATTGCCTCATCACAAATTAATAATTCCTTTAATCTTTTAATCTGTGGCTAACTTTTATTTCTCTTTTATAATCATAATAGGACCCAACAATCCCGCCTTCAACAACGGTTCTCCTTCTAATCTATAAGTCGCATTTGTCCACGTTGCTCTTTGTTCTTTTGGTAATTTCTGATCGCCCATTAAACGGTTCGCCCATGTATTGGTGATCTTGATTTCAATTGTGTTTTTTCCCTTTTTTAAGGCTTTCGAAATCGCTGTTTTATAAGGAAAAGTCCAAAGCGTGCCACAATCTTTTCCGTTGATTTTAATTTCGGCTATATTGGCAATTTCACCTAAATCAATCCAGATTTTATCAGTGTCTTTTCCTTTCCAGACAAAATCTTTTTTATAAACTGCAGTTCCGGAATAATATTTAATTTGTTCATTTTCAGAAGTGCTCCAATCAAACAATTTGTTGATTTTTACTATTTCTTTTGGACCTTTATATTTCGGATCAAATTGCAATTCCCAATTTTCATCTAAGGTCTGAACGTTTTCAAATTCTAAACCTTTTTGATAACCTTGTGCCAGAACTTCTTTTGTGTTTTCTTTAAAAATGACAAAACCAGATTCGTTTGCATCCAAATTAATATCTACAATTGTTCTGCCGTTTTCTATTTTCCAGTTGGCTAGAGCCGAAGTTGTATCGGTCACAGGATTGTACCAAACTGGTATTTTTCCGGCAATTCTAAACGAAGTTTCAAACGAACGTTTTATCTGTTTTTGATTCGAAATAAAGTAAATATCTTCCTCATCAGATTTTCTATGCGTCCAGGCAATGGTTTGAGAATCGGCTCTGTTTAATTTCGGAAAATAAACATCTTGTGTAATTCCAATTGATGCAAAATTATTTTCTAAATACGGTAATTTAATAATCGTTCCTTTTCCAATCTTCCAGCTTGATGCATTTGAATTGCTCCAAATTTCATTGATGATATTCTGCCATTTTTTAAAATCTTCATTGGACTGCAAACCTGGCTGTAAAATGGGCTTTTCATCTACAAAAATCGTTGCGCCGTCTTTTGCTAACTGCAGGATTTTTTCAGCGGAAGCCAAAGAAAGCATTTTGTTTGGTGCCATTTTATGACTTCCCGGAAATAATAAAGCACCGTATTCGATTCCGCCTTCAAAAGATATTTTTCCGTTTTCGAATTTCGCACGGTTTATCAAAACATCTGAATTGAATGAATCGTATTGATACCCATTCATCGCATTTGTCCATTGGGCTAAATCGGTTAAATTTTTAGAATACGATACTTCTTTTGGCATTTTAGCGCTCGGTTGTCCTTCATTTTTCAAACGGACAGACTCGCTTTCAATTCTTGCTGCTCCAAAAACATTCGGAATAAAAGGAACCAAACGATCCGGAAGTACAGAGCGAGAAGGCAAATCTTCGCCAATAAAAACCGCCAGATCAATAACCGGTTTTCCTTTTTGTAACTGGAATTGTACTCTTTGGCAATATTCAAACCACGCTTTTCCAAGTTCCCACCATGTCTGGTCTCTTTGAAAATAAGTTCCGATTCCGTCTAAAGTCATTCCGGGTTTTCTGTCCAGCCACGGATTATGCACAAAAACGTGATAGAAAAATCGGTTAATTCCAAGTGCATAATTTCTATCGGCAAGCACTTTTAAATTTCCGGGATGTTCGTCCCAATCCATTTTTAAAGCCGTAAAAGCCTCGGCCTGAATTATATCTTTTCCGTAAATATGTCCGCCAGAAATCGCATCTAACATGTCGTTTGGTTTGTCGTGCGTTGGGCTTTTCAGCCAAAACTCACCACTCGGATAATCGATATATTTAAAATGCAAAAGTCCGTCGCTCATCATGGTTGGTGCGACATTTTCTGAACTGAATTTTACATGGGCATCCTCTGCAATTTGTCTTAAAGTGCCAAAGAAATTATCCGCAACCAATTCTGAAATGGTTTTTCGAACATCATATAAAACTTTCTCAGAAGTCTGAATATCTTTTACCGGAATTCCCGCCATAACCGGCAGATAATCTACAATATCGTAGCCCCTTCTGGTTTTGAATTCGTTTCTGAAAACAGGCGACCAGTTCTGGCTTCCGCATTCCCAACTGTCCATGTGCAGGATTCTAACCACTTTTGATGCCAACTCAGGACCAGCCACACGAAGCATTTCTCCAAACCAGTGATCGATTTGAAAACGAATGGCTTCTTTATTAAACTTGTCTACTTCTAAGCCTCTTCCGGCACCCGCGGTTGCATTTTCGTGACCTGTAGAAGTATGTCCAAAACGAATAATTCTCCAATTCGCTTTCGCGGAAGCTTTCCAGTTTAAAACTCCATCAGCATCCACAAACTTAGAAATATTGATCATTTTTGAAGGATCAATACAATCTGCCGCTCTGATTTCGTTTTCGGTTACTTGCGGGCTTAAACGCCATATCGCACCCGATTTTCCCTGATAATTATCGATTAAAGGTTCGTTTGATAAATAGATTTTAGCAACTTTTAAGCCCTGGTTCCATTTTGCCGGATCAAGATCTTCTGCGCCCGGCTCTGTTCCTTCCGGATCGTAAACAAATCTGAAATATTTGGCTTTTGTCGGAACAATGCTGTGGGTATAAAAAGCATCGACATCCTGCCAGCCGTGACGTGGCGTTGTTAATCTGCCTAAACTTTTAAAATTTACGCCATCATTGCTGTATTCCACAAGTAAACGATGTGCCTGATAGTTATTTCCTTTGGTTTCTATTTGAATGGATTTGCACAAAAATGGCTCAGCAAATTCATATTGAATCCATCCTTTTTTCGGCATTCTGAATAATCCTTCTTTCTCTGATGTGCTTAAAATAGTGGTGTCAGATTCGGGATTGGTTGATGTTATTTTTGGCCGTTTTGCATTCGAAGTAATAAAGCTTTCCTGTACCGGAATTGCAAACGTCGCAATGTCTTTATAATAATCTTTATAATGTTTTGGAACGGTTAATTTTAGGTTTTTAAAGTTGTTTCCGCTAACGATTGTGTCTTTCCAGACTACTTTTTGCATGGACATTTCTGGCGTAATCCAAGGCCCTCCGGCAACGGCAAAACCATCTGCAGGATGAAAACCAATTTTTACGCCTACGCGATCTGCTTCAATTAATGCCCAACGAACCAAATCCCAAAATTCTTTGCTTAACTGCAAAACTGGCGGATCAAGCAACGGTGGATTTGTCGGACCTTTTATCGTCATTAAATAAGCACCTTCGATCCCGGCTCTTTTCATCGCTTCAAGATCGGCTGTAATGCCTTCTTTAGAATACGCGCTTTGCATCCAATACCAATAGGTCCACGGTTTTGAGGACGCTAAAGTGGGCTGAAAAGGTGTATTTTCTTTTTTATGAATTTCCTGTGCGGAGACTACACTCGCAAGGAGAAGGATAAAAAAGAGGTGCTTTTTTTGAAACATTTTATTGTTTGTTTTTTCTTTTGTCATCCTGACGAAGGAAGGACCACACTAGTATTTCGACAAAGATTGGCGATTTTCTGTGCGGAGTTTCTTGTGTGGTCCTTCCTTCGTCAGGATGACAAACTATGTGTTTAATATTTAATATTTAAATTTTTTCAAACTGTTTTCTAATTCATTTTTTGAACCGCTGAAAGGCATCAAATAAAAACTATATTCATAATCTCCAGACGGAATTTCATATTTTTCGATTGGTCTTGCCACCGGCGACCAGCTGTCATTTCCTCCTACGCCCATTTGTAATAAATCAATATTTAAGGTTAAGAAACCGGGATCTTTTAAGTCAAAAGTGTGTTTGGCTTCACTTAAATTGGCCTGACTATAGGGCCACGCGCTCATTTGTAAAACTTTGTCGGCTGTCAAAACTAAAAGTCCTTTATTTTTTGATGGATTGGTCAATGACATCCATCTTACTTCAGTACGGTTTCCGTTTTCCTGAGGTTTTATATACGGCTCTGTAAATTGGTTTACAGGCAGGGAATATTTTCCGACTGTAAATCCGAAACTACGATCAGAATAATTTTCCAGTTCTCCTTTTCCGTACCATGAAATTTGGTCGAATTGTCTTTGGACGCCCATTTGCATTCCGACTTTTGGAATCTTTGGTAATTTATCGGACGCCTTCAAATTGTAATTAACTTTCACAATACCGTCAGGCTGTATGTTATAAACTACCCTGACCTGAGCACTGTCTTTTACCACTTCGTAATCACTGCTAATGGTCACCTCGTTAATTCCTATCCCCATTTTAGTCGTAACCACTTTTGGGACATTATTATACCATTGCTTTAAAACTTTATTAGGTTTCCAGCCTTTGCGGTCATTATCTGTCATTGGTCTTGTGAAATTGGGCAGTAATGGTGCAAAAACCTGTTCTTCATTATTCAATTTATAAGAAGTTAGCGCTCCATTTTTTTTGCTGATGCTTATCTGATACCCTTTTCCACTGATTTTAAATTCTGAATCTGTTTCTAAAGCTTTCATCTCTCCTTTTGAATTTTCAACAGAAATTTTTAGCGCTTCTTTCTTTTTCAACAGAAATTGGTCTGTTGAAACGGCATAACCTTTAGATGCCCAAAACTCATCTTTTTGAAGTTGAAATTCGATATTTAAAAAGTACTCCGCATCTTGTCTCATCTTCGGAAGGTATTTGCTTACATCTAACACAAAATCACTTCCGGCTGGAATATCAAGCGGTTTTAAAACTACTTCCTTAATTACATTTCCGTTTTCGAGAATTTTTATAACGGGAATAAAAGCATTCAAATTTTGAACCACCTGACGGTTATGTATTTTTAATTTAGAATCAGCATCTAAAGTTGAAACGGCAGGCTGATAAATCCATTTGTTCTCGTACATCGCCGCTTTTGGTCGGCCGTCTGCAGCAACCAGCCCGTTAATATTAAAATTGGCATCGTGTTTTTTCTCTCCAAAATCGCCTCCGTAGCCCAAATAGTCCTGACCGGTTTTAGGATCTTTTCTTAGCAAACCCTGATCTTTTAAATCCCAGATACAACCTCCAATTACTCTTGGTGTTGAACGGAATTCATCCCATAATTCTTTTAAATTTCCAGTTGAATTTCCCATAGAATGCGAATATTCTACAAAAAGAATTGGTCTTGTATCTTTATTTTGATCGACTAAAAATTTTGGTGTAAAAACGCCCGGATAAAAACGGCTTACAATATCTACATAAGGTTCATCCTGCGGATTTTCAAATCGATGCGAGTGATCAACTGTTTTGGGATAACGCGGATCCAGCGGATCGATATATCCGTCTAATCTCGGATTTCCCTGCGCCGGTTCGTAATGCACCGGACGTGTAATATCATAATCGTGTGTCCAACCGGCCATTGCGGCATGGTTTGGACCTTTACCTGCTTCATTACCCAAACTCCACATTACAATACTCGCATGATTTTTGTCACGCTCGACCATTCGGGTCATGCGCTCTAAATAGGCATGTGTCCATTGCTGATCGTTACTTAAAAAACCTCCTAATCCGTGGGTTTCCAAATTGGCTTCGTCCATCACCATCAAACCGTATTTATCGCATAATTCGTAGAAATAAGGATCATCAGGAAAATGGCTGGTACGTACAAAATTGAAATTGAATTTCTTCATCAGTTTTACATCTTCTTCCAGATCCTGGTGATTGACTGCTTCACCGCGAACGGGATGATGACCGTGATGATTTACGCCATACACATACGTTTCTTTTCCGTTGATGAGCATTTTGCCATTTTCTTTGGAGAATTCTATCGAACGGAAACCGAGTTTACAGCTTTTGACCTCGCTAATACTTCCGTCAGGATTTTTAAGCGTCATGACCAACGTATATAAATTGGGTTGTTCTGCACTCCATTTTAATGGATTTTTGATGGTTTCCTGAAAAAAACCAAAACGTACTTTATCCAGTCGAGGCGAAACTTCACTGATAATGTCGATTGCTTTTCTGCTTAAGGCTTTTTCGAATAAAGGTTTATTTTGAGGGTCGTATAATTGTACTTCAAAAGTGTGATTTTTGATGGTATCGCCAGTAAAATTCTCTAATCTCGGACGCAATTGAAAAACGGCATCTTTGTATTGTTTGTCTAATTTCGTTTGTACAAAAAAGTCCTGAATGCGTAACTTTGGCTCTGCCATGATAAAAACTTCGCGCTGAATGCCGCTTAAACGCCAGTGATCCTGATCTTCGAGATAAGAGCCGTCGCTGTAACGGAAAACACGAACGGATAAAATATTTTCGCCTTTTTTAAGGTAAGGCGTAATATTGAATTCAGATGAATTGAAACTGTCCTGACCATATCCCAAAAAATCCCCATTGATCCAAACCTGAAAAGCAGAGCTCACGCCCCCAAAATGAAGCGTAACGTTCATGCCATCCCAATTTTCAGGTACGGTAAATTTTCGTTGGTAGGATCCAATCGGATTATCGTCTTTAGGAACAAAAGGTGGATTTACGGGACGAAAGGAATACACGGCACTTTTGTAAATCGCCATTCCGTATCCTTTCAATTCCCAATTCGATGGCACTTCAATTTTATCCCAGTTTTTTACCTCATCCTTATAAAAATCCTGAGGCGCTTCCTGAAGGTTTTTGGCGAATTTAAAATCCCATTCACCATTTAATATTTTAATTCTGCTTTTATTTCTGTTTCCTTCCAAAGCATCAGCAACTGAACTATATGAATATCCTGTAGCTCTGGCCGCTTGTCTGTTAATACTCGTAACCAAAGGATTTTCCCAGGGCACATCACTGTATTTTTGTGGAACGCGCGGCACTCCGGCCGGTTCACCTGTAACCAATTGGGCTTGTATTACACAAGTCGTTAGTAAGGAAAAAAGTAGAATTTTAAATTTATTCATTTTGAGAATATAATATTTATTATTTCACACAGATTCTGCAGATTTCGCAGATTCTATTCATTAAACTATCAAAATTTGGTTATTTCTTCTTATCCGGCGGTGCAACAAAACTCATCTCACTTTTTCCTAAATCTTTCGAAGTTGCTACTGCAATTCCTCTTTGTTCGGCTTTGTTTACGGCGCAGTAAAAATGATATACAACTCCGTCATGCTTTACTACGAATGATTTATGAGCGAACATATCATCATAAGGTTCTGAAGATTTAATTAAGTCATCGCCTTTCCAGTCTGTCCAGTTTACTAAATCGTTCGAAACTGCAAAACGATTAAATGCACCTTGATTCCACCCTGTCCAAAAAGCGCCAAAATAGAACATCACCCAGGTATCATTAATACGCTGAATATAAGCATCTCCTGAGATTCCTTTATGATGATTGATTAAAGGTTTATCACCATAACGTTTCCACTCTTTCATGTCGTTCGATACTGCCATAGCAATACGCTCAGCGCCTTTTGCAGGATTTAAACTATCGCCTCGCGCATTGTAATACATGATAAAATTGTGCCCCGTAACTTTGTCTTTATCGCGAATCACACTGTTTTTGTACATCGTACTATTGTCCCACCATCTCGCGTCTTTGTCTTTTGGTGTTAAAACCGGATTTTCTAATCTTTGAAATTCGTGTGGTTTTGTCGGGGCTTCTTTTGTATATGCCATTCCTATTGACAGAACGCCCGCTTCGTAACCTTTGGTGTTTCCGCCAAAATAACTCATCCAGTATTTATCATCGTATTTTTCCCATTCGTAGCTTCCGCCCCAGGTTGGATCTTGTAATGAAATATATCCTGCTTTCTGGTTGACATCCCAATGTTTTTCATTCTCTGAGAAAGACATTACTTTTCCGAGATATTTCCAGTTTAGCAAATCGTCGCTTTCTGCCAGCCAGGTTTCGTAACCTCTGCCGTCGTAAATTAAATAGGTCATGAACCATTTACCGTCTTTTCTAAACACACTCGGGCAATCCATTTTATAGGAGTTGTCTGTTGGAACCATCACTAAACCGTATTTATAAGGCGTTTTTATTTCGTTATAAATTTCCTGCATTACGGTTTCGGTAATGTCTCGTTTCTTGTATTTAGTCGTTGCGCAACCGGTTATGGCGAGTGTTGCAATAGCGATTAGTAAATATTTAATTTTCATTCTTTATGTTGTTTTGCCACGAAGGCACTAAGGCACTAAGTTTTTTTTATCTTGTGAATCTATGCTGGTGAAATAATCTCGCAGAGTCGCAAAGTCGCAAAGTTTCTATATTCTATACTCTATATTCTATACTCTATACTGTATATTCTATGTTCGATTCTCTTGCTTCTTGCTTCTTGCTTCTTGCTTCTATTTCAATTCTTTCAATCTTGACTCCATTACCTCTTTGTTCAGTTTAACTTTTACCATTCCTGTCGGATGAAATCTTCTCTTCAGGTCGATCGCATTATAGACTATGGTGTAAACATCGTTTCCTTCTGGTATCAAACAAAGCGGGGTTCTCATAATATCCCACCATTTATTCACTTTTGTTTCTATTGGAAGATATCTTGCTTCAGACCATTTAATGCCGTCTGCAGATAATGAATATGCTATCATATTTGGCAGATGATGTCCCCAACCGTCCGGGCCTCCGTCGAAAATGGCGATGTACATTCCGTTTGGTAATTGACTCACAATCGGATTTTCTACAAAAGTGGGGTGCATTGATTTAATGGGTTTCAAACCTTTATTCATTCTTAACCACGGCCCTTCTAAACTTTTAGATTCGGCTAAAGCCACAAACCAGCCTTTTCCGGATTTCTTCGGATAATCTGCCCAGGAATTAAAAGGATAAGCACCGCTGTAGAATCCGAAATATTTATCGCCCACTTTATACGGAAAAAATGAAGCAACTCCCTGACGCCCTTCCCAAGGCTGAGAATCCAGACCTGGTTCCATAATAATACCCATATCTTTATATGGTCCGCCAATTCCGTTGATGCCTTCAACAGTTGATTCGCATCTCCAGATTCTTCCAAAAGAATGATTGGGTTCTATTTCTTTGCTAACGGTATACGCCAAATAATAGCCGTACCATTTGTTTGCCTTTTCGTTAAAAACCGGCATGTACGACCAAATTGCGGCACGGCGATCATTCATAGGGTTATCGTCTTCTGTAATAGCATAAGTTCCGCTGGCCTGATAGATTGTTGATTCTCTTTTCCAGGTAATGGCATCTTTGCTTGTCCAGTGTCCGATTCTTGTTTTTACACGATCGTAATAGTAGTCAACACCTTTTTCACCCGCTCTTTCGGTTGGAAACATATGATAGTTATCGCCCACTTTTACAACTCTTCCACCTTCAAAACCACCCTGAATTCCTTCTGTTCCCGACATTCCTTCATCAATTACGGGTTTGTTTTCTCCGCCGATAATTTCAAAAAGTGGTTTTTCGTCTGAAAATCCTTCAACGATAAAAGTTGGATTCCATAATTTTCCGTCTGGAAATGCTGCGTCTCTTTTTTCTAATTTTTCAGAAGCTTTTACAACTCCTAAAATGGCAAATAATCCTTTTCCGGGGTTTATAGTCTGTGTTCCTTTCGAATAGGAAACGGCGTACACATTTACAGGAGGTAAACCGGTAATTGTCAATCCGTTTTCTACAACTAATTTTGCGTTTTGAATTTTATCTGCCTGAAGATATTCGGAATTATTTTCATTAAAAATACCAATCAAAACCTGAACCGGTTCTTTAAATTTTAATTGTAATGGAGGATTGGTTCCGTTTTTATATTGATTTAAAGGAAGTTTAACTCCTGTCAAACCTTGTAATTCTGGAGCTAAACGAACAACGTTATGTTTACTTCCTGAAAAAACATGTGCGTATTGTGTGGTTTTGAATGTTTTGTAGTTTGATTTTACGAGCTCAAAAGATGCGGGTTTCCATGTTGCGTTTTGCGCTGTTGTTTGAATGCAGACAGCCAATAGCATTAAGAAAGCGGTTTTTAATTTGAAATGGTATTTTTTATTTTTTGAAAACATTTGTTTTTATTTTTTTGCTTTTTTGTCATTTCTATCAAAGAAAGAAATCGCACTAGAAATTTCTTAACTATAATCGACAATCTTTGTGGTTACTTGTGTGGTTCCTCGTTCCTCGGAATGACAAATTGGACTTTACAACTAAAGGACTACTTACTAAGAACTAAAAACTTATATCGCTTTATAACTCACTTTATACGCCACATTCGGTTTTACAATCAACTGATATTTATTTTTTGCTAATTCTGTAATCGTTCCTGAATTTGTTTTTGGCTTGCTTGCGCTTTCAAAAATTAATTTTCCTTCTCCTTCGCCTGCTTTTACTTTAATTTCTTTGATGCTGCAATACAATTCTACTTCTCCATTTGGAGTGGGTACTTTTCCTTCCATCCATTGTAATCCGCCAAGATTTGGCTTGATTTCATATTCTGAATAGCCCGGAGCGGTTGGTTTTACACCTAAATAATATTTTCCTAATAAATAAATCGGACTTGCTCCCCATGCGTGGCAAAGGCTTTTCCCGTAAGGGCGACCATACATTGTTAAATGTTCTGTGCCTTTTTTGTTGGGATTGTATTCTTCCCAGAAAGATGTTGCGCCCTCATTCAGCATTCCGCCCCAATACTCTTTCATTTCTTTTAAAACGTAATTCTGTTCGCCCATCGCACACAACGCTTCCAGCTCGTAAAAACGCATGTAGGGTGTTGTAATTTGAAGAACATCTTTATTGAGCAACACCTTATTTTTTACACTCTGTTTTTGTTCTTCATTAAAATAGTTAAAGAAAATACCAAACATATTCGCGTATCTGGTTACCATATTTTGCATCTTACCATCGATACGCTGGTGTTTCATAACGTTCTCTTTTTTATCCCAAAACACATCAAATAATTTTGTTTTTAAATCCTCTGCTAATTTTTGATACTGTTTTTGGTCTTCATTTTCACCTGCAATTTTTGCGCTAACCGCCATGGCTTCTAAACTTCTTGCTAAAAGCATTTGCTCAAAACTCACCTCGCCGGTTTTTGGTAATCCGTTCGCCCAGTCAATAAAAACCCAGTCGCCTTCTAAGGGTTCGAGGAATCCGTTTTTGTTTCTTCTTTCTAAACAGAACTCCATTAAGGATTTCATTCTTGGATAGAAAGTTTTGATGAATTTCGTATCGCCGGTGTGCAAATAGTAATCGTAAACCCCTACAAACCAATACAGCGAATAATCCATAATTATATTAATATGAGCCGTTACAGGTTCTTTACCACGAAGGGCCAATAGTGTTCGCTCTACAGAAGCTGAATCAAAGAACAAATAATAATTCATTAAATAACTTTGATATGCGTCGCCAGACCAGACCCAGCGGTCCCGCTTAATTCCGTCTATAAAAAATTCGCGGGATGTTAAATGCATCGTGTAAGCCGACACATCCCAAATTTGATTCAACTGTTGGTCTGAAGATTTGAATGCTCCACGATAATCTAATGGTAAATATTCATAAAGCATTGAAATAGAATCATACTTTATCGATGCATCTGCCTGTACCTGAACATAGCGGAAGGCTTTCGATCCATCGTGTGTATAGGTTTCAGCTTGTTTTCCATCAAAAGATAAATGATCTAATGTTTCACATTTGGCAGAATCCAGTGCTTCCTCACGGGACTCCCCATAATAAAGTGCTATTTTTCCTTTTCCTTTTAAACCGTGAATTTTAATATAACCAAAAGTTTCTTTACCAAAATCTACCAGTTCACCAGATGCTGTTTTTTCTGTTTTTTTTGCGTTTAAAGGTTTGGTTGTCAGTTTAAATTCAGAAGGTTTACTTTCCGGTGAATTGAAATTCCAGAAACCGACAGGCATCCATGGCGTTCCGGATTGTTGTGCTTTTCCGGCTTCATCAATCCAGAGTTTATCTTCGTTGGTGACCTTCCATGACGCATCAGATTTAACATATTTTCCTGCAATATAAATAGCCGGCAACACTTCCTGATTGTATACTTTAAATGAAATTTTGTGTTTTCCGGCAGGAATTTTTATTGATTTTGGCTGACCATAAATCTGAACACCATCTAAAAGAAATTGAAAAGATCCTTCTGTATAGATTTTTACCTCATCTGGTTCCGGAATATCGACTTCGGTTTGAAAAGTTACTAAGGCATACGGACTGTAATATTGCCAAAGCGGTGGAAATACTGCTTCGCGCTCTGTACGTCTTACCTGCATTTTATTGCTTAACAAAACTTCAAAATCACCTGGATACCAGATCCATGTTGCTTCTTTTGTTTTTTCCTGAGCGAGCAAAATCGTACTAGAAAATAAAATAACACAAACAAACAAAAATCTAAATATGGGAAATCGGCTTTGCATTTATCTTTTTTTTGGAGCTAAAGATAAGTGTTATCTACACATTTGACAACCTGTACTATCCTGCTATTTCATAAAAAACAGTTCTTTTTGATAATTTTTTAAGGGAAAAATTATGGCTTATCACTTTTTTAGTACTAAAAAAAAATGATGTTAGAATTTTATGGGACGCTGATGAAACGGATTCACTATTGCGAAAACGCTGATGAAACGGATTTTTTCTTTTGGTTCTCTTCAATAACTTTGTCAAAGTTCAAAACTTTGACAAAGTATGTTGTGTTAATAATTAAAATCCGTTTCAATCCGCGTCTTCGCGATAGCGAATCCGTTTTATCCGCGTTCTGATTTAGGATTATGATTTAAGCAATCATCTTTTCCGAATCATTTTGATCTTCTAAAATATAGTTAGAAGGTGTTTTGCCTAAATGCTTCTTAAACATATAAATAAAGGCGCTTGTAGTTTCGTAACCCAAATTAAAAGCGATTTCTTTAATGGATTGTTTTTCTCCTAAACGTTTTATGGCTTCTAATAATTTTAATCTCGTACGCCAGTCGCTGAAATTCATTCCGAGTTCTTTAATAAATAATCGGGATAAAGTTCTGGTGCTCATAAACGAGATTTCGGCGTAATAATCAATCGTGTTTTTACTGGCAACATCATTCATTAAAAGTTCAACTACTTTTTGCAATCTTTCGTGATTTGTTGTTGGCAAGAAAGTGGCACTTGGCTCAATTAAAGCCAATTCATCCAGAAAAACATCGCCAATTCTTCTTTGCGAAGGCGTAAGATTTCCATTCGTACCAAAAGAAATAATTTTAAAAATCAACTGTTTAAGAAACATCGGAATATCGAAGGAAAAACTATTAATTGGTAATCCTTCCATTGCCGACGGATCGATAAAAACGCAGTAATAATTAACGTCTTTCTGAAAAGTAACCTGGTGTTCTACATCAGCCGGCAGCCACAAACCCTGTAACGGATTCACAACCCAAATATTATTACCTGCTACAACATTCATTACACCACAGGTAGCATAAATAAGCTGCCCTCTGGGATGTGAGTGCGAGATACATATTTCATTGGTTACCATTTCACTATAGCCAATAACTGGTCTTGAAGGGTCAATTTGGTATCCGTAATCCTGAGCTAATCGATATGTCCGAATTTGGTTATTCATTGTCCAAATATAGCAATTCTGACATTACTATTCTTTTAACCTTTGTAAAAAATAATACAGCTGTTGTTTTTAAACTTATTTAAAAATCAAAAAATAACTCATGGACACTATTAAAGCAAATCCTGATATACTTAAAAAAACTACTTATTCAATCTTATTTATCATTAGTTTTTCTCACTTAATTAATGATCTTTTACAGGCTGTTGTTCCTTCTATTTATCCGCTTTTAAAGGAAAATTTTAATTTAAGTTTTTCTCAAATCGGAATTATCACTTTTACGTATCAAATTGTTGCCTCGATTTTACAGCCTTTTGTGGGAATGTACACGGATAAAAATTCAAAACCTTTTTCTTTAATAATCGGAATGTGTTTTACAATGGTTGGGCTTTTTCTGGTTTCGATTGCTACTAACTTTACTTATTTGTTAATGTCTGTTAGCTTAATTGGTATTGGTTCTTCGATTTTTCATCCGGAATCTTCCAGAGTTGCGCATTTAGCTTCTGGTGGAAAAAAAGGATTGGCACAATCTATTTTTCAATTGGGCGGAAATGCAGGAAGTGCTATAGGACCTTTGTTGGCGGCATTTATCGTTATTCCGCACGGACAATCTTATGTGGCGTGGTTTTGCATTATCGCTATTATTGGAATTTTTGCTTTGTATAAAATTGCACTTTGGTATAGCGAACATCTATCGTTAAGAAATGCTAATAAATCATCGCACCAAATTGAAACACACCATTTATCTAAGAGAACGGTAACCACTTCACTGATTATTTTATTGGTTCTGATTTTCTCGAAGTACTTCTACATGAGTAGTATTACAAGTTACTATACTTTCTTTCTTATTGATAAATTCCATATTAGTATTCAGCAATCTCAAGTTTATTTATTTTTATTTTCGGGAGCTGTTGCTGCTGGAACTTTAATTGGCGGACCTATTGGTGATAGATTTGGAAGAAAATATGTAATCTGGGTTTCAATTTTGGGAGTTGCTCCTTTTACGATGTTATTGCCTTATGTATCCTTATTTTGGGTTGGAACTTTATCTGTAATCATCGGGTTAATTCTCTCTTCGGCTTTCTCTGCCATTTTAGTTTATGCTACTGAATTAATGCCGGGAAAAGTCGGACTTGTTGCGGGTCTTTTCTTCGGATTTGCTTTTGGAATGGGTGGCTTGGGTTCTGCCATTTTAGGAAAAATTGCTGATGCAACGAGTATTGAATATGTATTTAAGATTTGTGCGTTTCTGCCTTTAATTGGGGTAATTACCGGGTTTTTGCCTAATTTGGAGAAGAGAAAATCTGTTGAGAAATAATTTAATCTCGCAAAGTCGCTAAGACGCAAAGTTTTTATTTTTATATTTCTTTTATAAATGCTTATATAAAAAACGCACATAGTTTTCTAGATAGAAAACTATGTGCGTTTTTGTTTGATTTTATGCCTCCTCAAAATATAGCCAGTGGTTTCAACCACTGGGACGTATGATATATAATATTATGTTTCCCGCGGTTGAAACCACGGGCTATGTCGAATAAATAGTTTGAGATTAATTACCATTAAAGACCAAATACAAAGCCAAAATCGTCAGTCCCAGCAAACCAAATAAAAATTTTACCTTTTTACTGGTTTTAGGAATATCCCTTTCATCAGAAAAATTAACTTCAGGATTTTTATCTGCTAAAGAAATAATAACTGCTGCAACTAAAAGCACAGCAAAAATGTAAAATGAGATTAACAAAAAGTGCGGCCAAACCGGATATTTATCAGCAGGAAAAATCCATAAATATAAAACTCCAACAAATAAACTAAAAGCAGAACCCCATGACAATGTACTATTTACCGCTTTTTTAGTGGTGCGTTTCCAGAAGATACTCAACAAGAAAACGACTGATAAAGATGGAGCCAAGAAACCTAAAACGGCCTGAAAAATATTAAATAAATTCTGTCCTTTGATATTATCAATTGCAACAGCAATTAAAATAGCGAAAATACAACCGGCAGCAATTGTTAGCCGTCCTATTTTGATTTGGTCTTTGATAGTCGCCGCTGGATTGATTTTCTTTACGTAAATATCATTGGTAAAAACAGTACTTAAGGCGTTTAGCGAAGAGCCAATCGTTCCTACCAAAACGGCAATCATCACGCAGATAACCAAACCATTCATTCCGCTTGGGAACAAGTTGGTAACCATTGTCATATAAGCTAAATCGGAGTTGCTGCCTAATTCTGGATATAAAGCGTAGCATAAAATTCCGGGTAAAATAAACAACGGCAGCGCCATTACTTTTAGCCACCCAATGAAATTTACTCCCAATTGTCCCTGCTCTAAATTCTTAGCCCCCAAAACACTTTGCACCATCGATTGATCGGTACAGAAAAAAGCCACTGCCGCAACCGGATATCCCAACAAAATAGCCGGCCACGGATAATGTGCATCGTTTGCAGGCTGTACCAAATTCCAGAAATTAGACGGTGTTTTGGAAATTAAAACATCGATTCCGCCCAATTTTTGCAAACCTAAATAAGACAATGTCAATGAAACGACAATCAGCAAAATCATCTGAAAAACATTGACTTTGGCAATCGCTTTTAAGCCTCCCGCAAACGTAAATATTCCGGAAAAGATCACTAAAACCGTAACGCTCTGCCACATCGGAATTCCTAAAATCTGACGTACTAAAACGCCTCCGCTAAATAATCCCAGAGAAAGCCAGCTTACCAGAATTTTTACCAAAGCATACCAAGCTAAAATATTTTGAGTGCTATCGCCGTAGCGTTTTCCCATATATTCTGGCATTGTGCTTACTTTACTCGCTATATATCTTGGTGCAAAAACCATCGCCAAAAGCAGTAAAAACACAAAAGCATACCACTCAAAATTTCCAGCCACAATTCCCGTTGCATAACCAATACTTGCAAAAGCTAATAATGACGAAGGCCCAACATTGGTTCCCCACATATTGAAACCGATACTGTACCAGTTTAAAGAATTTCCGGCCAGAAAAAGTGTTTCGTTTTTTTTGCTCTGCTTAACGCTTACTACCCAGCCAATGATCAATAATGCCACCAAATAAACGGCTACAATTATAAAATCGAGTGTGGTTAATTTATCGTAGATACTGTTCATAGTCCGTACTCGTTAAGGATATCAGCGATTTTAACCGGCATTCCAGTTTGAAGCGATTTATCCATCGCCTGAAGTAAAGCTACGGTTCCAATTCCTTCTTCCATGTTTGGATACGCTTCAAAATCCTGTTCGATACTGTCTGCGAAATATTCTAAATAATTCTGATATTCTCCGCCGTGGTGACTTTGTCCTTCAAAACGGAAATAATATTTTAAAGTACTGTCGCCCCAGGTAATCACTTTTTCTTCTCCAGTTTTGTCAGTAACTGCATAACGCAATTCGTGATAATCGGCCTGGCTTGCTCCTTCTGTTGCTCGTAGAATTGTACTCATTCCGCTATCTCGCTGTGCTGGCTGCGTTGGCGAAGTATAAACGCCGCTTACTCGGGCAATTCTGCCGTCGGTTGCTTTAAAAATAAAGTGCATGGTGTCTTCATTTTTCAATCCCGCATTTTGACCGTTACTGCTGATCATTCCGTAACCCATTACTTCCTGAATATTTGGCAAATACCATCTAATAAAATCTACAGGATGGCTCAAACCTCCGTACAACCATTTAAAAGATTGCAAGAGCGACCATTCTTTCTTTAAAAACCATCTGTGATCGGCATGATATTGGGCTTCAATGGTAATCAAATCCCCAATTAAACCCGCTTCAAAATCAGCTCTTTGTCTTTTTGCAGGCTCGAAGAAACGAGAACTTTGTCCGATGAAAACTTTTTTGCCCGATGTTTTACTCAGTTCTAATAATGCTTTGGCATCAGAAAGATCATCAATAAAAGGTTTTGTACACACAACGTGTTTGCCGTGCAATAATGCTTGTTTTACATGCTCTGCGTGCAAATGATCTGGTGTGTAAATGGCAATGATATCAATTGATTCATCTTTTAATAAATCATCATAGTTGGTTGTGTACGAATGGAAATCAAATTCTTTTGCTCTTTGTTTACACAAATCTTCGTTTCTGTCGCATATTTTGACAAGCTCTAATTTTGAACTTTCTATAGCGGCCGACATTGTGCTTCGTCCTTCTCCAAGTCCCAGAATGGCTATTTTTAACATGAGGTGTGGTTATTTTATTTTAGATTGTTGATTTTAGTTTTAAGCTTTTTTTGCTAAAGATTATAGGATTTCACTAATTAAAAATCACATTTGATCTTTTCAAATCTTTGGTGAAAAATAGATCTTCGTGTAATTATTTCGCTTCTACTTTATTCAGAAAAATCCAGGTTTCGTCTGGTTTTGCACCTTCAATTCCGCTTTGGTATTTTTTCATTAAAGCGTTCCATTCGTCGACACGCGGATTGTTTTCTGTTGTTTTCGGATTCAGTTTATCCAGACTTTCTCCTTTCGGAATACTGATAACCAAGATTAATTGTCGGTCTTTTTTGAAAACCTGCAATTGCTGAAAATCGGCGTTACAGAAGCCTTTTGCAACTTCGGGCCATTTTTCAAATTGTATGGTGTGATACGCTACATATTCTTTCTGTAGTTTTTCATCTGCAGGCAAATTGGCTGTTAAGACAATATTTTCCCAATCTGATGCTGGCTTTGAATCCTTGCATCTTTCGAAGTTTTGGAAATCATAAACCAAGTCTTCATAAATTTTAATTTCTAAAGAAGGAAAAGCTCCTGCCAGTTTACGTTTTGTTCTTTCCGGCTGATTCATTTTTCCGTAAATCACCAAATGATTTTTCCATTGGTACAATTCCTGACCTACAATTCTAAAACCAACCAAAGTCGATTTGATTTTTTCGATATCAAAATCAGAACCTATTAATTCGATCGCATATGGTTTTGGCATTTCCTGCAATCCCCATTTTTCATCGATCACAACTTCTTTTTCTAAATCTTTGTATGGCGCTCTAATTCCTGCATTTTCTTTAATTTTAGAACTTACATAAGGATCATTGTGCTCCCAGATATTTCCTTTTGGTCCATTATGATTTTTTAGGATTTTCTTTTCGGCAATCCAGTTGTTTTTAATGGTAAACCCTTCGCTTCCTTCATCTGTATATAAATACAGCCATAAAAACGGATCGTGTGCATACGGGCTGTTGTAGACTTTATCAATATAATTTTCTTCTATTTGGCTGTTTGGCTGTGATGATAGTGTGTAAATTCCGGCAACATCATGTAAATGTTTGGCATAATGATGAATTTTGTTTGCCAGGATTTTATTGTTTTCCATCACGTTTTTGGTGTGTGTCCAGCCCCATCCCATTGAGATTCCACTATAGGCAACATCTGAAATTTCGTTGTGTTCTATTGTTAGATTTTTTACAAAACCGGCTGCAATTCCCAAACATCCCCAATCTTCATTGGCAACATTGGTAATTAGATTATCTGCAATCAATTCGTCAGAACAAATTTCTCTCTCATCTTTGATTACTAAAGGTAAATGCGCTTCAAATGCTTCCTCAGAAAAAATACCAATAGTTAGCGCATTTCCGCCAATATCTTTAAATAAATTCCCTTTTACGATATTGTGATTCGTGCCTTTATTCAAATCTAATCCTGTTGAAGACAAATGCTCAAAACGACACGATTCAAACTGAATATTGTTCGAATAATTTACTTCAACTGCTGCACGAGGTCTTCCAACCCAACCTTGATTTTCTAAATTTGCCTGATTTGGCGTTCCCGGCACTTTTAATTTATAAGCGTCTAATAAGTACATTCCTGCCTGCAGCGGCACATGACCTTGTTGCGACGGACGAAGCCAGTTGCTGTATTGAAACGAAATTCCTTTAAATCCAAAATGACTTACAGGAGAATCGATTGTTCCTTTTACTTCAACCAAATTTTCTAAAACCGGCACAGTAACTTTTGCCGAATTGATGTCTTCTCCAGCTCTTGGAATATAATAGATTTTGGCATTTTTTTTATCCAGATACCATTCTCCCGGCTCATTTAGCATGGAGATTCCGTTGTTTAAATAGAAAGCAGAATTTCCGTTATTTTTAGAAATCCACGGTGCCGGCCACGGATGTTCGCTTTGAATACGGCTTTCAGGTGGTTCAAATGAAAGTCTTGCGCTGTCTTTCTGAACTTCAATATTTTTGATTCGAAGATTAGCCGTTGACCACCATTGAATGATGAACATTTCCATTCCGGGTTCGTACTTTATGGATTTATCTTTAAACGGAATCCAACAAGTTTCTGTTGCAGAATCCCAGGAAAGAATTCTGTCCATTTGGTTTCCAGAAGTACTTTTGGCTCTAACGGCTTTTTTTCCGTTAACCCAAAGTTGTCTGTAATTGATTATTTCACCCGCTTTTTGAGGTGCATCGGCTACCCAAAATATTCCTTTTTTACCATTTAAAATGCTAACTTTTTTCCAGTTCTTTATTTCAATTCCCCCACTTATAATTGGTTTTGCATTTACATCGGCTTCAATTGTCGTTGGGCTATCTGCAGTTCCTGAATCTTCAGGTCTTATAAATAATGGTTCGTTTAAATAATACGTTCCGTTCATTACAACGATTCGGATTCCGTCTTTAATTGAAGGATCTTTTAATCTTCTTAGTTCACGTGCGTTTCTAACAGCCATTTGTATCGTAGCCAGAGGACTGGCTTTGGTTCCTGGATTTTTATCATTTCCATTTTTTGATACCCATATCTCAGCTGCATTCATTGGGAATGTAGTACAAATTATAGCAAAACAGATCAGTATTTTAGTGAAAGTATTTAAACGCATTAGTTAGCTTTTTGATTTTTCCGGAATAAAATTATGAGGCATCAATTTTAAACAATATTAATTTTACAAATAATATGTTTTTAACACCTTTGCCAAATAATTGTCCAATTTAACAGAACATAGCAATATCTGCATCCTGTACCCTCCTGCATATTCTAAATGATACCTTTATTTTTGGAAACAAAAAAAATCCATCTTAAAAAAATGGATTTTCTATTTCTGAGATTTAAATCTCTATACTACTATTGTTTAAAAAATTTAACGCCCGAATACACGGGCGTCAAATAGCACAAAAAACCACTTTTGCTTAAACAAACTTAAAAAAACTAATTATTATCTATAAAAGCCCATTGCCACGCCGCCGTCTACATTTAGTGCATTTCCGGTCGATTTACCCAGTAAACCGCCCACAAATGCAAAACAGGCGTTTGCAATATCATCAGGCAATATGATTTCATTCAGTAAGGTGCGTTTGGCATAATAAGCCGGAAGCTCCTCTACGGTAACACCGTATGCTTTTGCACGTCCTTCTGCCCAGCCTCCCGACCAGATGTTCGAGTCGGAGATCACGGCATCGGGGTTTACCGTATTCACACGGATTTTATCGGTGCCAAGTTCTGCGGCCATAAGGCGCGTGAGGTGTGCCTGTGCGGCTTTGGCCGAGCCGTAACCCGGATTGTTCGGGCCTGCAACTACCGCATTCTTGGATACGATGTTTACAATATCACCGCCAAATCCCTGTTTGCGCATGACCTCTATTGCGGCTTTGGAAACTATAAATTGTCCTTTTACCAGAATATCATATAAACGGTCCCATTCCTCAAGGCTGTGTTCGGCTATTGATTTGGAGATGCTGATTCCGGCATTGTTCACCACAATGTCAACCCCTCCAAAAGCCAAACAGGCTTCGTCTAAGGCTTTTTCTGTACTGCTTTGGTTTGTTACATTTAAAAGTGTACCTGCAACGGCGTCTTTTCCGAATGTTTTTATGAAATCCGCTGTCGTTTCCTTTAGGCGTTCTTCGTTGATATCGTTGATGATCACGCATGCGCCTTCCTGGGCAAATTTCTTTGCAATTGCCTTTCCTATTCCTCCGCCTGATCCTGTAATCAACGCTACCCTTCCCGATAATGCTTTTGGTTTTGGCATTCTTTGAAGCTTGGCTTCTTCCAGCAACCAATATTCGATATCAAAAGCTTCCTGATGTGGAAGTGAGGTATATTCTGAAACGGCTTCGGCGCCTTTCATGACGTTCACTGCATTGATATAATATTCCGAGGCAAGGCGTGCCATGGTTTTGTCCTTGGCAAAAGTGAACATTCCAACTCCCGGATATAAAATAACCACAGGGTTTGGGTCGCGCATCGCCGGTGAATTATCTTTTTTACAGTTGCTGTAATATTCCTTATATAATGCCCTGTAGGCTTCAAAAGCAGGTTGTAGTTTCGCTTTTATGGCTTCTGCATCTGACAGGTCCTCGTTGGGGTCCAATTCCAGTACAAGGGGGCTGATTTTGGTTCTTAAAAAGTGGTCCGGACAGGAAGTTCCAAGCGGGGCCAGTTTATCTAAATCATTTGAGTTGATGAATTCCAAAACCCTTGCATCGTCTGTATAATGGCCGATCATCTGGCGTTCTGACGAGCAGAATCCTCTTAAAATCGGGGCTACTTTCGCTGCTTTTAGTTTACGTTCGTTTTCAGGTAAGCTTTGTATTTTTTGTCCTCCGAATACGGGACGTTGTTTTCCGTAGTTGTTCTCCAGGTATTCGGCACATTTCTCAATTACTTCAAGGGTGTTTATGTAACTTTCGTATGAAGTGTCTCCCCAGGTAAAAAGTCCGTGGGAACCCAGCATGATCCCTCTTAGTTTTTTTCCTTTTTTTTCTGCTTCTTCAAGGCAAGATCTCAGTTGTAATCCAAGATCGAAGCCGGGACGCTGCCAGCCTACCCAGCCGATTTCGCCGTCAAACAGTTCTTCGGTGATTCTTGCCCCGTCTTTGGCCGCTGCAATGGCGATGGCCGCATCGGGATGCAAATGGTCGATATGTTTGAAGGGTAAAAATCCGTGTAAAGGCGTGTCGATAGATGGTGCTTTTGATGCCAGGTCAAAAATACAATGGTTGAACAGTTCTACCATTTCGTCCTCGAATTCGATGCCTTTGTAAACGTTTTCAAGGTTACGGAGCCTTTCTAAATACAATGCCGCACAGCCTGATTTTGTTAAGGTTCCTATATCGCCTCCAGAGCCTTTGATCCACATTACCTCCGAGTTTTCTCCCGTTAAGGGGTCTTTGTCTGTTATCTTTACTGAGGTGTTGCCCCCTCCGTAGTTGGTTAG
>Ga0307410_10000045_pt1 | contig 43397 bp, 61 predicted proteins | sample 322Ometagenome_3_FD_203707 | JGI IMG/M metagenome (GOLD analysis project Ga0307410, IMG submission 203707) | Maize rhizosphere microbial communities from greenhouse at UC Davis, California, United States - 322HYB-O-3 | ecosystem: Host-associated > Plants > Roots > Rhizosphere > Soil | place... | reverse complement strand
GGGATCAGGTTCTCTTGAACGTCCTTCTTCCACTTGATGAAATCGGGATCGTTCTCGATGTTGTCACTCATGGTTTCCTTCCCTTGTGGATGAGTAGCTTGGGCTTGATGCCCTGTTGCCTGTAGAGCCAGCGGATGGCCCACCAGTGGCCCTCACGGGCCCGCTCAATGGTCGAGTAGCGGACTTGGTACATGTCGTCGTCCCGTGCGTCCTGCTGGAAAATCATCGTCTCGAAGATGAGCGGCGGGCCGCTCCCCCATGAGTGATCAAGGCCTAGCCATACGGTGGAGACGTGGAACACGTGGCCGTTGAGCTTGAGGTAGTCATTCCCCACGTGGCGCTCATGACCAAAGAGCTCGGTCCAGCGCGACATGCTGATGGGCATGCCATACAGGTCGTAATACCCCGAATCACCTAACGTGAATCGCACTGGTCAGGCGGCGGGGCGGAGGTGGCCGTGCTTCTCGTGCCACTCGTCAATGTCGATGCCGTCTGCAAAGTCCTCCTGCTTGGCCGTCTTGGCCCAGGTCACGTGAACAACGGCGTCATCATGCACATGCAGGAGGTTGCCCTCATCGTCGGTGTAGTCGCCGTCGTCGTAGACGTTGGCGCTGGAAATCATGTTCCAGATGGCCTCACCGTTGCCGATGGAACCCATGAGCTCGGTGGCACCCTGCCCAACAAACTGGGCAACTGTCTCCAGAATCTCTTTGGCCTGCACGGTGTCGTCGGTGACAATTTCAAGGTTGTAACGCAAGTTGTTCTCCTTTTGGTCGCGGAAAGGGCCGGTCCCCCAAGAAAATCGGAACCGGCCCCCCCCGCAAAGCTTACTTACTGATTAGAACTTGTACTCAAACCCGCCGGACATGCCGGACTTGAGTACAAGGGTGCCATGCGCCGCGGGCAGGTCAAGCACTACCTTGGCGCTGAGCTTCTCGGCCGGCCCCATTCCAGCGGACGGGAACGTAAGCGAGTCGGCAATGCACGAGTACGTAGACATGCCGCCCAGGTCACCCGTGAACGTAGTGCCGTTGTCCGCAATGAACTTGAAGTCGTAGCTGGAGAGCGTGAACTTCGGGTAGCTGGACTTGGCCAGTTCCGGCGTCGTCTCCACCGTCAGGTCAACGGTGGTCAGAGCGCCATTCTGTGAAGGCCTCGAATACTGCTGATCACAGGTAACCGGCGAGATAGCCGACACTGAGAACTTCACCTCTACGTCGCTGGAGGACCGGCTGGAGATAGTCCCAATGTCACCGGCGCTCATGATGAGGTTGCCACGGACGGACTTCTTTGAGTCCGTGGTCGGCGTGGCCTTGGGGATTGGCGTTGCCGTAGGTGCACTTACCGGCGTTGCCTCGCCCGATGGCGTCTCCCCGGGCTTGGCTGAGTCGGTGGACTTTCCACAGCCAGTGAGCGCCAGGGTAGCCACAAGGGCCAGTGAAGTGAGCGCGATTGTCTTACGCATTGTGTTTCCTCTCATGGATTGGATAGGGCAACCCATGGTGTGCCCCCCCATTCAAACGGGACTGAATGTCCCCGCACCCTGCCTTGGTCTTGAACCATCACCGCCCTAAGCGGTGGCAGGGCCACTTACCTAACGTGGCTCAGGCCTTCTTGTCGAGGTTGCCCAGTGCCGCCGCGAGGCGTGCGGTGCGTTCCCGGTCAGCCTTGGTCATGTGCTCGTGAACACGCTTCACGTCCTCGGCCGAGTAGAGAACCATCGTGCCGCCGCTGTTGGAGTACGTGGGGCGGGGGAAGTCCTTCTCCCGCTTCATGCGGTTGGCGAGGGACTGGGTTGTGGTGCCCATCATGTCGGCAATGTCGGACTTGGAGAACAGGATCGTGGTTCCCTTGAGCTCGTCAACGTCAACAGACTCGTTGTCGGCGGCGGGGGTGGCGTTGTTCTTGGGTGCGGTAGCCATGGCTACTCTCCTTCTGTTTCGGTGGCCGATTCTTCGACCGTAGTTTGATCATACTTTGGTGGGTTGTCAGATGGTAGCTCTGACGGGCTTTGTTTCGGTGTGTCACTGCGTTCAAAGATGGCTAATAACTCGCCGTGGAGGATGGCCTCCACCCTCTTGGCACCCTCACTGTTACCTTGCGTCATGCCGACCGCTCAGCCTCACGTTGCCGAGTCAGCTTGAGCTCACGTTCAGCCTTGAGCTCGTCATAGTCAACCCCGTAGAAACTGTAGACCGACCGCTCGTTCCACTCTTGGAGAACGGCTGACGCTCCCGCCCTCAGTTGCTCAGGCATTGCGTCAAGGTTGCTCTTGCACTTGAGGTAGTCAAGGATGACCGTAACCTCGTCTGACACCTTCTCCAACCTCTCGTGGGCCGGGTAACGGTGCACCGGCTTGTGGCTGGCCACTACCTCGGCCAGCATTTCCTTGGCACGTTCCATGGCGTACTTGCGGCCATAGAATCCCCAGCACTCGTCCTCGGCACCCTCCCACCATTGGACCGTCTGCTTGTTGTCGGGGTTCCAGCGCTTCTGAACCTGAACGCCCCACACGTCGCCATCCAGCCATGCCCTGATTTCGGCCAGGGGGTCCTCGCCAGACAGGTCTTTGTCAGGCTCAATGCCCATCTTCTTGCGCCACTCGGGAGTGTCGAACGAAACGTAGGTTCGGTCCTGCCCGTGGTGCCACTTCACAGTGGTCACTCCGCGGAATATCTTGAGCCAGGACTCAAAGACTTCCTCGCGGTCAACGTAGTCGTACTTGCGTTGGCCAAAGCGGTTGTAGGCCTCGACGTAGCGGCTGTCACCCTCAACCTCATAGCCAACACGCTCGGCCCGCCACTCCCCCGGGCCGTACACAAAGTACGTGCTCAGCGTGGGCCATGCGCCCTCATCGTCTGGCGGGTTGTTGCCGTAGTCGGGGTCAGGGACCAGCACCGAGCAATATTCGGTGCCGTCAGGCATTCTTACGGGGTCACTCTTGATGTTCACGGCCAGAAATCCTCTCGGTAGGTGGTGACGGGTATGGCAACCGGCGTGCCCCTGCCGCAGGCGGAACATATCGGCTTGCCGGATAGACCGCTCACCATGTGGTGAGAGGTGTCGAACTTGTAGGAGCGGCCCTTGACCTTGGCCCGCAGTATGTCCACCACACGCAGAGCCTCCTCGCGGTCGCTCCACCGGCCCACGGCCTCGGTGTAGTGCTGGCCTGTGTAGACCACGTAACAGCCGCCATCCCCCCATTCGGTGGCGGGGGTCTGATCGGCCGGCACTGGCCCGTAGACGGCCTCGTACTCTTCCTTGGTGCTCATTCCTGCTCCCCCTCCTTGAGGTCAATCTCGATCCATTGGTTAGGCATGGCCGCTATGGCAAAGTCCAGCTCCTCGGTGTGAATTGCCACCGAGCTCATGATGGCGGTCAAGCACTCGACGGTAACCGTCTCACCCTCGCCGCCCATGGCCTCACTAAAGATGATCCGGTCACCCGGCACCAGCGAGCTCACCGCCTTTTTCACGGTCCACTCAGTAGAGCCAGCGCTTGTCTCGGTCGGCATCGGTCCACTCCTTTGCTGTCATCACGTAGTACATGTAGTTGCGGTTGGGATGGTAGCCGGGGAGGGCCCGCAGGCCGTCCCCTTCCTCGATGATCGTCCACGTTGAACGTTCTTCCTCGGGGCTGAACGGCTCCCCCACCTTGGGGTCGAACCGCACCACCTCCCCCTCAGCGTCCTCGTGTGCCGTGAAGTGATCGTGCCAGCGGTAGGCAGAGCCGGTCTGGACTAGGAGCTCGTTGCTGAGCTCCTGGCAATCCCTGGCCCGGTCGTTCATGGCGTTTATGTCCTCGTCCTCATACAGGCCGGGGTGCTTGTTGTTGTCGTAGATGTTGTCGTCAATCCGCGTCCTGATGGCTTCGAGGCCGTCGTGGAGCAGGGCCCATTGCTCGTCAGTGAGCGTGATGATGTGCGTTGCGGGCTCGGTCATGGCGTGGGCTGAATCTCGAACACGTGAACCTTGCCCGGGGTCAGCTGTGACTTGAGGGTGACGTACTGAGAGGGCGGGAAGTCCACACCCTCAGTGGACAGGCCACGGTACGTAACCTTGAATGCCTGCCGCAACGTCTCCTCGGGAAGGTCAACGGTGCGGAACGCTCCCCATGCCTCGGTGCGTTCCAGAGGGTTGGCACCGCAGATGCGGTTACCCATCGTGGCGCAATCCCATGCCGGGTCATCCTCTTGGATGGTGGCGGCGGCTGGCGTGGCAGTGATCGTCTTGGCCGGGGCCGGTGTGGCCTGTGCCGCACCGCACCCCGTCAGAGCGAGGGCGGCGGCGGCAAAGGTAATGACTAGACGTTTCATGATTCGGTCCCCCCAAGGGTGTTGTTGATGTTGAGAGCCATAAGGGCAAAGATGGCCCCTTGGATGATTCGGTACTGTTCCTTCTTGGGCATGATTTCCATGCTGGGCAGGAATGGGCAGGCGGTCCCGCGCCATTCCAGCCACACAGCGGGAGGTACTCCCCCGCTTGCTACACCCTCGTCATACAGCAGGACTTGATCCTTGGTGATCAACCCGGCCTTGACGGCTTGGAAGTGCAGGGATTCAAGCATGCTTACGATTGTCGCCTTGGTTACCGGTCCCATGGCCCTAGTCCTCGATCTTGTAGAAGTGCACACCGTTGGCACGTGCCTTGGTAATGTCCTCCATGATCTCGTCCAAGAGCTCCAACCTCAGGTCAGCGTCAGGCTCGGGGTGGTAGGGGTTCGGGCCAACGTCCTTGATGGCCCGCAGGATCGGGTAGAACAGCTTGTGCTTGAGTGAGGAGCGGCGGCTGGCGTCGTCCAAGTCATCGAGGAACGGGGCCAGGAACTCCATGCCCTCGGACTTCCACCACTTTTCAATCTTCTCGGCGGCGGCTGGCGTCAGCGTCCCGTAGGACAGTGGGCCGATGCTCAGTGAGCCATCCCCCCGGCTCTCAACGTAGAGCGTCAGGTGGGGATACTCCTTGTTATTGACCTTGGCACCATCCATGCCGATGGCGGCACGGGTGGTCTTGCTGTACCAAGAGCCATCCAGTGGACCCCGGGGAGTTTCATAGCTCCGGTGGTCATTGATATTGGCGGGACCGAACGGCGTTTCAACGTTGGTCTTGGGCTGGTGCGGGGTGGGCATGTCTGAATCCTTTGCGTGTCATGTAGGTGGACTGGCTACGCGTTACGTAGCTTCACTTCCTGTGCTTCTGTAACCATTATGAAATGCGTTGCGTTACCAATTACAGTTACGAGTGTTGGGGGTCACTATGGGGGAGCCTCCCAATCGCTCCCCCATAGTGTGTTTAGTGCCAGCGTTCGACGTGAACCAGCGTCTCAGCGGGCAAGATTATGGGCTGTGGAAAGTTGTCTGTGTAGAGGACAACCTCACCGGGCTTGGCCATGTCATCGGCCCACCCGCCTTGCTCCCATACGCTGATGGAGGCGTACTGATGCTTGGCGAACTCCCGGTTAGCCTCAGTGATATAGGGAGCCTCAGGGTCAAAATCAACCCTGTCCCCCTCCTCCAGGTCTTTTGCCGGCGTTGGGCCCTTGGACTCCCATGGGCTCATGCCAGCTCGCAATATGGCGAGTCGCAGGTATCGCACCACCACGCGCCGCCTAGGCGGCTGTAGTGGCCCTCGTGGGCCGGTTGCTCGTCGGTCCACTCGCAGTGATCACACAGGCCAGAGTCATGGTTGGCATCATTGCCGCATGGGCACTCACCCACGGGGCACCACCCTAAAGGCCCATTGCTGTACCTCTGCCCTTGTGCGGTCAGCGGACAGGTAGGAGGTCTGCGGGCCCACCTTGAAGTGCAGGGAACCATGCAGGCTTGATACGGCCTCTTGGGCTAGAGCCTTGATCGTGGCCCTGTCCCACTCGGTGCCCTCGGGAGCCTCCACAGTCACCGTTCCGTTGGTGTCAGCGTGAGCGGTAATGCTCACCGTTACCTCGTCGTATGCCATGTCAGAGCTCCAATGCTGTCTTGATGGCGGGCAACAGTGGCTCGCTTGGGTAGGTCTTGGAGGCTAGGCGGAACGCGGCCTTACGCCGCTTGGCCCCTGCCTCGTCACGGTCCCCCAAGGGGCCCGAGCCGTAGCGGTTTTCAGTGAGTGAGTTGAGAATCTCAACTGCCTGCCAGAACTCCATGTCAGTCCTCCAATTCCTGGCAATAGACCTTGCCATCTTCACCATTGAGCCAATCGCTGGCCTCGGATAGGTACCACTCGTGCCGTTCGGCCTTGCATGCCTCGGTGAGCTTGTCCCCCACCTCACCAAGGCCACGGTCCCAAAAGCCTGCCCCGTGGCCACCAGTGGTCAGCACGTAGTCATAACCAATCTGCTTGATGCCGCTTGGCTCACCAAAGGCACGGGCCACGTAGCCACCCTTGACTAGATCCTCTAGGTTGGCCTCCATGAATGCGTCAATCATCTTGCGCATGTTTTCCCGCTGATTCTCAGGGAAGTCGTCGGCGTCGTAACGGCTGTCCCAAGTGGGCCCAACACAATTGCCGTCCTCGTCGGTAATGTCCCCCGAGCTCCACAGGAGCATTTCAAGCGCGGCCTCGGTGGCAATCTGTACCTCATTGCCGCTGTAGCTGAATACCTCAGTCATTAGGGTTCTCCTCTGCCCACTGGGCGTAGCTGTCCTTGAATGCTTGCCATGCTGTGTCGAGTTGTTCCTCATCGGGAAACTCGGTGACGTACACAAACCCTTGCGAGTCAGTGGACACGATCCAGTGCCCATAAACGGCGTCAACCAACGTAGCGTCGTCAGGATCAACCAACGCGGCCTCACGGGCCACGTCGGCCAGGTTCTCGTCAGTCATCGACTCACGATCAAGGGTCATAACCCAGGCATAGCAACCAAAGTCCTCGGTCTGGCCCTCGTGGTCAGCCGCCCAGTCAAAAGAGGCTGTCAGCGTGTAGAGCAGGTCATGTAGGGCACAGTCGAACTTGCCCAAGGGAACGTACGTCACTGTGCGGCCTCCCATACCTTGTTGCGGGTGGCACGGTCCCACTCAGCGGATACGCTGGCGGGCAGTACAGCCACCACTCGGCACTGTTCCCACGAGTAGGCACAGTCTGTCTTGGTGGCATTCTCAGCCATGGCTATGGCGTCGGTAGCGTCGGCGGCATAGTGAGTAGCAACGGTGCGGTACTCACTGCCACCACGGGTCAGGATAAAGAGGACTTCCCAAACGGTCATGATCATTCCGCCAATCCGCTAGCTGTGTCGAAGGCCCAGAACCAGAGCCCAGAGTGGGCGTAGTAATCCTGTTCATTGGCCATGGTGTCGAAGTCGTGGTGCACCGGCCATTGCATGGGGTCACCATCGGCCTTGAAGATATCGGGGTCAGACTCCAAGAGCCTGCCACGTTCCGTAACGCCAACCGCCTTGCCCTCGTTGAAGTAACGGCGTGCAATTCGCTTATCGACTCTGACAACAGGGTTACCCTGCCGAGTCTTGTTGGTGAGCTTATACATGTCAGCCCACCTCAGGGTGGGTCCAGGTGGCCATGCGGAACCGCTGGCCAGCAAGGTGGGAGCCACAGCATTCACACGGGCGGCTTGAGAAGTCGGTAATGCCAGTCTCGCCATCGTCATCGTTGGCGTTGGTGTTGTCGGTCCAACCCACTGAGGCGTCTTTCATAGCCCGCCCCTCGTGGTGGTCCATGTAGCAATCGACGCAGATTTCCACGTCATCATTCAGTAACTCAGTCTTAGCCATGGGAGTGGCTCCTATCTTGTGGGAGATTGTTGGTTGGGTAGTGCACTGCCCCGCAGTGATAACCAACTACGGGGCAGAATTACAGCGAGCATTTCAGCGCTTGCGCGGCTTGGGCTTGGGCAGTGTGGGGAGCTCAGTAACAATCCCGGCCTCCATCATTTCCTTGCCCTCGTTATAGAGGTCAGTCTTGGCCCGCTCCTCAAGCTTGGTGCGAATCCATTTGGCATAGGCCGCGTCAGTCTCTTCTGCGACGTTGGCAGTGAGGCCGATGCACCGACGTATGGTGTCGAGCTTGAACCAGTTTTCACGCGGCTCATCAATGGCACGGGCAAACATGGTGTAGCGGGCATACCACTTGGTGTAGTTCTCGGCCGTAATCTCACGGATGCCGATAACCATGCAGTAGTGACCAACGGTCACCACGGGATCAGACAGGCACTTGCGGCCTTGGTCGTCGGTGACGTAGACAAACGACTCGTCGGCAATGTTCTTGTAGCCAATGTGCAGGGCCATGATTCAGTTGCTCCATTCGGAAACAGGGGCAGACGCCCAGGAAAACAGGTCAGGGTGTAGCGGTGCATCCATGGCGAACAGGTCAAGGACCATGGCCCGCCGCTTGTGCACCTCAGACATGAGGGCCATAGCGTCACCAAGTGCTTGTGCACCATGGATCAGGTAGTCAAAGTGAGACTCCCCTTCCTCACACCGACCGCAGGGAATGTCATGGTCAACCCACAGGTTGGCGCCATGAACACAGCGCTGAGGGCGATACTTGGTGCCCTCATATCCCTTGACGTACTCGGCGTGCTCAGCGTAGGCCTGCCGAATCTCGGCCAGCTTGGCGAGAGCGATACGCCACACCACCTTGGAGTCACTGAGGCCCATGCCCCGTACCAGTGGCGTCACAGTGCATCCACCACCATGGCGGACATTGTGTAGAACACCCACAGTCCACCGGCAAGCGTGGCCAGGGTTATCCCCAGCACAATCACCCGTTCCCACTTGACCTTGATCGGCCCTTGGGCCAGTCGCTCAGCCCGTGCCAAGCGACTCTCACGAGTCCTAACCGCACTCATGCCGCCACCACCTTGGAGACGATGACTACGCCCCAGTGATCATTGCCAGCAAGGCAGTTACGCTTACGCGCCTCCATTGTGAGTACGTTGTAGCAACCGCCCCGCATGACCAATTCCTTGGTGCGGTAATTCGATAAGGCGTATTCGTCATTACGTGTTGTTTTCATGTTTCCATTCTCTCTTGCGTAGCGTTACCAATTCAACATGTCGTTGACTTGGTGTTGGTGGCCGCTGTATCGCGGCCTGTAACCATTGTCTCTTGCGTTGCGTTACCAATTCAACCGGCGTACTTGGCGTACCAAGTAAGCACCGCGTTGGCGTTGCATAACCATTATCTAACGCGTTGCGTTACCAATTCCAGCGGGCCCGGTTAGCGTACCAACCGACGGCCTTGGACTTAGTAACCATTATCCAATGCGTAGCGTTACCAATTCAATGCGTTGCACTTGGCGTACCAAGTGACCAACGCGGCTGGCCGCTGTAACCATTGTCTAACGCGTTGCGTTACCAATTCCAACGCTTGGCGTTGGCCCTTGGTATCGCTTGGCCCTGTTGTTTGCGGCCTGTAAAGAGTATCCCTTGCGTTGCGTTACCAATTCCACTTGGTGGCCGTGACGCTAGCCAACCGCGTGGCCGTGGTGTCGCTTGGCCCTACCCCTAGAGTGTCCCGCGCGTAGCGTTACCAATGCCACGCCGTGGCCTTGGGCCCTGTAGGGCCCTGTAGGGCCCTGTAGCGGCCTTGGCGGGCCCTTGGCGGGCCCAAGTGCCCAAGGCATGCAAAAGGGCCCGTAGCGGGTAGCTACGGGCCCTTGGTGGCCTACTGGCCCTTGGCGTTACTTGGCGTTGCGGACACTGGCGTTATATCCGCGTGCCTCAGCTTGGCCCTTGGCGGCACGCTGACGGGCCCTGTAGGCCGCTACGCGTGCCTTGGTGGCCTCTCGCTTGGCCTCAGGTGTCACCGTGCCGTTAGCGGCCTTGGTGGCCTTGGTGGCCGTGGTGTCTGCCAGTACGCGCGTTGGTGCACCTTTCATAACCTCAGCCTTGGCCAAGTCCCAACGCGGGCTCAGCTGAGCCTTGATTAGTTCCATGGCGTCAGCGTCAGCCAAGGTCACGGCGTCAGCCTGAGCCACCTTGACCAATGCCACGCCACGGAATTGGCTAGCCTCTGCCCACTTGCCAGCCTCAGCACGCGCGGCCATAACCTTGGCCTCTGCCTTGGTGCTGGCCTCAGCGGCCTTGGCACGCTTGGCAGTATCGGCCTTGGCGTCAGCCTGAGCCAAGCGCTCAGCGGCCACCTTGGCGGCACGCTCAGCACTGGCCACGGCACGGCCCAAATTGCGCGGCACGGGCACGGCGTCAGCCACGGTCACCAAGTCAGCGTCGGTGTAGTGGATCACTACGGCCATAACGTCACGGCCCAAGGTGGCCAGTACCTTACGGCCCAACGCGTAACCCGTGCCTGAGCGATAGGCCAGTACCTCATCCTTGGTGCGACGGAACAGGGCCAAGTCAATGGCATGCTCTGCGGCACGCTGGCCACGGCGTACCCGCATTGCGTCTTTCTCCTCTGCCCAGTCCTCAGCCAACGCGCGAGAGTCGCGGCCCATGGCCCGCGCGGCCTCTGCCATGGCCTCATCCTGAGCCATGGCACCAATAGCCAAGGTAGGCATATCTACGCCGATACGCGCGGCCCAGTGGCCACCAAGGGCCCTATCCGTGGCCGCCACGGCCTTGGCGATACGCGCGGCCTCAGTGGCCTTGGCCTTGGCCTCAGCCATGGCCTCAGCACGCTTGGCGGCACGCTCAGCCATCACCTCAGCACGCTTGGCCGCGTGCTGAGCCTGAGCCTCTGCCCAACGCTCAGCCTCTGCCTTGGCCTTGGCCACCTTGGCCACGGCCTGAGCCTTACGCTTGGCCTCTGCCTCTGCCAGTGCCTCAGCGGCCTCTGCCTGAGCCCAACGCTCAGCGGCCTTGGCCTCTGCCAAGCGCTTGGCCGTTGCGGCCTTGGCCTCTGCCCAACGCTTGGCCACCAACGCGGCACGGCGTGCCGCGCGTGCCTCTGCCAGCCGCTCAGCGGTCACGGCCTCAGCCGTGCCCAATGTCGCGTTATCGCCCTGGCCTACTGCCACGGGCACGGCCACGGCCTGAGGCTCAGCCTCAGCGGCCACCTCGAATAACGCGGGCACGGCCTCAGCCTGAGCCTTGGCCATGGCCTTGGCGCAACGGCCACAAGTGACCATGGCCTCAGCGTTGCGAACGGGTAGCGATACCTTGGCCCCGCACGCGGGCCCCGTGGCCTCTGCCTTGACGTTATGAACAGTGCCCAAGTGCGACTGCACAAAACGAGTGGTGAACGTCGCGGCCTTGGTGTCGAGCGTGTAAGTCATGGTGTCTCCCTTGGTAGTGCCTCACGTAGGGCCAGCTGGCCCTACCCCTAGAGTCTATCGCACTTTTGGCCCAAGGCCTATACGTAGCGTTACCAATTCAAGGCGTGTTGCGTTGGGTCACCAATTCCGGGCCCAGTGACGTTGGGTCACGCCGTTGGCATGACTTGGCACTTGTCACGGCGTATTACAGGCCTACGTAGCTAGGGCCCAATTCCGGCCTAAACGTAGATAGGCCATGGCTGGCCCTGTATGGGCCCTACAGCGGCCTAGGGATAGCTACGTGAGTAACTGCCCCATATGGGCACTACGTCAGTCCTAGGGCCCGTTATGGGCCGCTGAGGGCCAATTCCTCTGTATGGCCCTCTAACGGCCTACCTTGGGTAGCTGTGACCAAAAGGGGGTCCAAGCGCTTAGAACGGCACGTAGCGTTGTCAATTGGGGTTGGTTTAGGTGCACCTAAAAGTAAAGTTACGTGACAACACTAGTCATATATGGTCACGGTTGGGTAACCCTATCCGCTTGCCTATTGACTACGTAGCTACACCCATGCATGCACAGTGAAGTTAGGTAACCCTAACCATATGAGGTAGGCCTACGTCACGAGTACAGGCTGGCCTCAGGTGTAGATACAGGCTGGCCTACGCTACGTATGTAGGTATGACTACACGCTGTATGTAGGCACGCCTATGACTGTGACCTAGGCACGCCATGACTCAGGATGTAGGCACGCCTAAACCATGACGATGGGCACGCCTTACGTTACGCGCTCAGCTTGACATGGCCTAGGGTGGGGGGGTAGGTCCCCCGCCGCGCTCCGCTCCGCCCCCCGCTTGTCTTAGCCGCTCCGTTTTTGAACGGGTTGAAAAGCTTTCAGAATGGTTCTCATTAACCCGATCACAAGTAGGTTACGACACGGTTATCAACAGGCCTCTGACCTGCGGTTTCTTTCCTACGCCCCTTTCAGGACAAGGCATGGATGAGTGGATGAGAACGGGGGGTCAGCCTGCCAGGACCCCCTTTACGGGCTTCTGAGGGCATGTTGAAAAATGGCGTAAAGCTGTGGAAAAGCTTTCAAAAACTGTGGATAAAATGGGGAAAACCGGTGACCTACGTTCACTCCCCCATGAGCTATGTCGATGACCTAAGGGGTTCAACGGTGGACTATGGCGCTCTTGAGTGACGCCCACGTACCCTTTGACTATGACCATCGGAAACGTATACACACTCAAAGAGGCCGCCAAGCTGACTGGCGTATCGCACTCTACGATCCGCCGTCGCCACACCGAGGGGGCCTTCCCAAACTCATACAAGGATGGGGATGGCATATGGAAGGTGCCGCTCACAGACCTAGAGCAGGCCGGGATTAGACCACGACGCTCAAGCGTCACTGAACGCGCGGCCACGGTCACGCTGAACAGGGGTCAGACCGACGTTCAATCCCCCACTCCCCCATTGACCGCGCCTATTGACCGCGTGAATGAGCTAGTCAAACGCGAACGCGATTTGATGCTGGAGGTGGATAAGTACCGGGAGCAGGCGCACCAAGCAGAGCGCGACGTGTCCGAGCTCAAGGGATACGTTCGGGGGATGGAGGGCAGGCTGGAGGAGTCGAAGAACAACAACCGGGAGCTCAGCGCCAGGAACGCAGACCTGACGAAAGCACTTATCGCCATTGAGGCGAAAGTGACACCCGTAGCTGATCAGGGGTTTGTGGTGGGGGAGACGGTGCCGTTGTCAACGGAACCCGCGCCTTCCACTCCACAGCCAGAGCCAAGGGTAGCCGCACCACCCCCAAAGCCGGCCAAGAAGCGCTGGTGGAACCGATAAACAGGTGTGACCAGCATCACTCCCCCTGCCTGTCCCGATTCAGTCAGAAAGACAGTATTTAGACAGTGAAGGGGAGAGGGGGTAGGGGGTGAGGGGTTTCGGCCTCGCGGCCTCTACCGCACGGGACGACCCCTAGGGAGTCCCGCTGGCGCGGTACTCCTACGGTTAGTAAACGCTCCAGCGTTTACCTGTAACTGAGAAGGGGAGCTCCGCTAGGGCTCCGCTCCCCTAGTAAGAATTGATAGATCCGGTAGAAGAACAACGGCCCCGCAAGGGGCCGCTTCTATCTCCCCCGGTTGACTCCCGATAAGACCAGTAGACGTAGATGAACCCTCCTCTCAGCATCTACTCCTGGCACGGTTCCGAGTCCCGGGGGCCCACCTTCCCGCCCGTCAATGCTGACGCGCGGGGCTCAACTTGCCCTTGGCCGTGGCCGCGCACATATTGTTGTGGGCCCGCCAAGGGCAACTACGGGGTAGCCGACGCTGGCGCGTCAAACTGGCTGTAACCCAGTTGCTTCGGCATGGTAGGTTCGATCCCTTCCTGCCCCACGTCTTAAGAAAGAAACTGCAACTTCGCAGGTTGCCGTCAATGGGTAGTAGCATTGACGGTTGTGCCTCCCCTCCCGGGGAGGTCCGGTATGGTGGCGACACCGCTAACGTCGCCCACGCCCCCATAGCTCCAATTGGTAGAGCGTCCGCCTTGTAAGCGGAATGTTGCAGGTTCGAGTCCTGCTGGCGGCACGCTGGCCCGAGTTGTTTTCTTCAGATTTATCCACTTACACACACCACTACACACTTGATGTACCGGGCGGGCCAGTACATGAGTATCGAAGCTCGTATAGGTGGGGGAGTAGTTGCCCCCGAATGAATTACCGCCCCGGGGGATGATGTACCCCGAGGCAACCGGCAGAGGCCGTGAAGGAACTGAGACTCCTTTGCGGCCTTTGTCGTACCCCCTAAACTTTGGCCATATATACGTTGGTCACGGATCGTCAGCGATCTAAGCTACGCTCCCGCCATGGAAACAAAGCAGTGCACAGCTTGCAAGGAGTACAAAACCCTTGACAATTTTTCGATGAACCGAAGGGCTAAGGACGGCCTGACCTACTGGTGCAGGCAATGTAGAAGCATCAAGAACAGGGACCGGCCAAAACCCACGGTGGTTCCCGTCCTGTTCAAGCCATGCTTTGAGTGCGGGGAAGTCAAGCCAGCCTCCAGCTATGGCGTTGACAACAAGTCCAAGGACGGACTCCAGCGACGATGCAAGCCCTGTAAGAACGCCAACAGCAAGGCCTACTACCAGACCGAGACTGGCCGGGAGTTGAACCTCAGGGTTCGCCGCCGTAATTACGTTGCGTCGGCCCGTGCCGTTTGGGACCACCTCAGTACCCATCCCTGTGTGGATTGCGGCGAGAGTGATCCCATCGTGCTTGAGTTTGACCACGTGCGAGGCGAGAAGCACTTCAACCTTGGGGCCCGAGGCCAGCGAACCGTCAAACAAGTCCTGGCTGAAATCGAGAAGTGCGACGTACGTTGCTCCAACTGCCACAAGAGGGCCACAGCCGCCCGTGGCGGCTGGTATCGGTGGCTGGATGAAGCGATTGACGAACCCAACCCCCCACTGTGGGGCATTGGCAAGGCAGGAGAGGAACCTGCCGCATAGATTTGGCGGCACCCAGCGTCCCCGGCCTCAGTGTCGCGCGGCGACGTGATGGGACCGCCCACAGACAGCTCATTGGACGCGGCACAAACGATGCTCAAGTACCTGGAGCAAGACAAAGGCCCCCACCGTGCGCGGTGGGGGCCTTGCCTAGATAACTGCGTTTTCTGAGGTGCCCTGGCTTTTCTGCTTGGATAAATCAGGACGGCAAAAATTCTATCACGCCGCACCGTCAATGGAGACAACCGGCGTCGTGGTGCGCACAGTCTCTACGCCATCGTTGCGTATGTTCAGGATGAACACGGCGGGCTCGCCCACCACCAAAGGCCGGCCAAGCCGGTAGGGGATTATCTGATGATCCTTACGTAACTCAGCCACGGCCCACTCACGGTTGAGCTCCTCGCGCGGATACCGCGTCAGGACGCCCTCCAGAGGATTGAGGACGTAGACGGCTGATTCCGTTTGCACAATCATGCGGCCATCTTACGCTCGGCCTTGCGCCCTGCCTGATCGGCGGCTTCTGCCAGCTTGCAGGGGAGGCAGACCTCCTCGCCACGGTCACGGTGCCGCAGGGCGGCGGCGCGGGTTCCACAGGGCTGGAGCTTCCGCGGATACAACTGGCCCCTGGCACGCTCCCGTGCGTAATGACGGGCCGATGCTTTGCAATCGTCACAGACCGATTGCTTGTAGTAGTGGTGCTTGACCGCGCCAGAGTTACCGTACCGCCCGTTGCAACCAATGGGCTTTGCCTCTGGATCGTGGTCGAAGTCCCAGCGCTTATTTACCGTCTGCGTAGGCATTGATCATGATTTCCATGAACGTGCGGTCATCGGCCTTACGCGCGTTCACTGACTTGCGGTAGTAGTGCCCCTGAACGGACCACATGAGCATGGTCACGTCGAAAGCCGTTGTGACGCTGTTGATGACAACCCAAACCGGCGCGAGCGGCGACGGGATCATGATGCCGAGTGCCAAGCTCCCCATTGCCAGGACTGTAGAGGTAGTCCAGAGCCCGAGGAGCAAGCGGCTGTACCTATCACTGTACGGCTCGGTCATTGCCCGCTTGAGTCCCCGGCCGATTCGGAGCGTCACGCTCCACCACTTCTTCATTACCCCATCTTAGCCAACTGAGAGGAATCACCTTGGCTTTTCCCATCCAGCAATCCGTAATCGACTTTCACAAGAAGTTTGGTCACCCCGTGCGTGACTCTCCAACCACCATCGAGGCGGGGGAGGCCATTCAGGCCTACTCGTTCATCGAGGAGGAGCTCAACGAACTGTGGGACGACGGCCTGTACCCGGGCCCGAGTGAATGCGGTGAAGAGAACTGTTGCGGTGGCAACGTCTACGAACCCGACATTGTGGAAATCGCTGACGCTCTCGGTGACGTTGTGTTCACCGCCTACGGCATGGCCATTCGACATGGCATTGACCTTGACCTTGTGCTCAAGGAAATCTGCGAGTCCAACATGACAAAGACCGCGAACGGGCTTGGAAAAATCAAGAAAACAGAGGGCATCTACGTTGCTCCCAACATCAAGCGAGCTCTCGGACTCTGAGGAGCTCGAAGAACGGCCAGACCAATACTGGCTGTTCCTGAACACATAGCACCGCCCCCAGGGCGCACTACGCCCTAGGAGGCAACCATGTCCGTAATCGTTTGGTCCAAGAAACCATGTGTCCAGTGCAACGCAGTGAAGCGTGCACTCAAGGCCGGGGGAGTGGAGTTTGAGGAGCGAAACCTCCCCGACTACCCCGAACAGCTTGAGCGATTCAAGGCCGATGGCCACATGGGAGCTCCCGTTGTCGAGGCCGCTGGCCTTGAGACGTTCGCTGGATTTGATCCCGACGCCGTAAAGGCAATCATCGCCGCGCATGGCGTGGAGCAGTAGTAACCGCAAGGCCCGACTGCCGGCCGACTGGCCAGCCCTACGCAGAGCCACCCTTGAGAGGTGCGGCGGACGCTGTGAGGTCCTGAAAAAGGACGGCTCACGGTGCCGCGATAAGGCCCAGGAAGTTGATCACATCACTCCCGGCGACGACCACAGAATGGCCAACCTCCGTGGAATTTGCACGTGGCATCATGCCCGCAAATCCGCCCTGGAAGGCGTGGCGGCACGCCGCGAGGCCAATTCCATCCTTTATCGCGCACCCGAAGTGCACCCGGGGCTCATCCCCGAAGCGCAGCGCAAACCCACTCCAAACCGAGGCTTCTGAAAGGGGGCACCCATGCCAGGACCAGCACCAAAGCGAGACGCCGAACGCACGCGCCGCAACGTGCCCGAGTCAGGAGCCGCACGCCATGGCGAAATGCGGCCCGTCAAGATTCCACCCGTTGACCAGCAGTGGCACAAGCGGGCCAAGGAACTTTACAAAAGCCTAAAGTCCTCAGGCCAAGCGGACTACTACCAAGACAGCGATTGGGCGTACGCCCGAATCCTGTGTGACTACCTCACCAACTGGTACTCCAACCCGCGTGCCATGGATGGCGCCAACATCGAGCAGATGATGAGCAAGCTCGGCATGACCGAGGGCTCCCGCCGTCAGATGCTCCGCATTGAACTGGACATGCCTGAGGATGAGCGGCCCGACGCCGAGCTCGTTGCTATCGGCGGGTACCAGGACTTGCTCAAGGTGGCCAACAAGTGACCATCGAACCCCTGTATCAGTACAAGGCCACCGTTGAGCGGTGGATAGACGGGGACACGGTTGAGCTCACGGTAGACGTGGGATTCCACATGACCTACCGGGATCACTTCCGGCTGTTCGGCATTGACACCCCCGAGCGGGGGAGGCCTCTGGCCGCTGAGGCCAAGGCCCGCGCCATGGAGCTGGCCCCCCCAGGAACCGTTGTACGGGCCTCCACCAGCAAGAGCGACAAGTATGGCCGATGGCTTACTCTCGTCAATCTTGAGACTGGCGTAGAGGTCAACACCACCCTTGTAAACGAGGGCCTCGCCCGCATGTACTTTGGCGGTACCAAGAGTGCCGGTTGACCTTACGGGCATTGAGCCCAACGCAGAGAACGCCGCACGGCTGTTCCCCCCGTCACTGATCGGCCCCACGTGGCAGACCAACCCTGATGGCTCTTGGCTACTCCCTGAACATACACTCGGTTGGGGTGTGTTGGGTTGGGTAAGCGTGAAGCTCACCGACCCCGATGGTAACCCCTTTGCTTGCACCGCAGAGCAGGCCAGATTCTTACTCTGGTACTATGCGGTGGACAAGCGCGGTAAGTTCATCTACCGGCAGGCCGTGTTGCAACGTTTGAAGGGCTGGGGCAAGGACCCATTGGCCGCAGTCATGTGTATGGTTGAGTTGGTAGGTCCCTCTAGGTTCTCACACTGGGTAGACAAAGAGGGCATGAAAACGGCGCGTTACGCGCCCGGGTGCATACCGATTGGTAAACCTCATCCGTCTGCCTATGTGCAGGTAACAGCCGTCTCGCTCGAACAGACCGAGAACACTACGCTGATCTTCCCCTCCCTGATTCCAGAGCGTACCCGCGAGGAGTACCGCATTGATGTGCAGAAGGAAGTCATCTATGCGAACGGTGGCAAACAGAAGCTCAAGGCCCTCGCCGCGTCATATCGTGCCGCAGAAGGTGGCCGCGTTTCGTTCGCCATCCTTGGAGAGACACACCACTGGGTTCCCGGTAAGGGTGCCGACAAGTTCTACCGAACGGTCAAGAACAACGTCACCAAAGTCAAGGGACGCTTCATATGCATCACCAACGCATATGAACCCGGCGAAGAGTCCGTAGCTCAATCCATCCGAGAGGGTGAAGAGAAGGTATGGGCCGGTTTGGCCAAGCCCTCAGGTTGGCTATACGACTCCATTGAGGCTCACCCTGATACCCCACTTGATGAGGATTGGTTACCCTACGTCATCGAGATTATACGAGGTGACGCTTATTGGCTTGACCTCGAAATCATCGTTCAGTCCATTCAGGACACCACCATACCCGCGTCAACTCACCGTCGTATGTGGCTCAATCAGATCGTCTCGACGGCTGACAGCCTCTACACAGCGGGGGAGTGGGACGCCATACGCGTCAACGGCCTCAAGGGAACCAAGGATGACTTGGACCCGGGAGACGCTATCACGCTCGGGTTCGACGGTGGCAAAACTGACGATGCCACCGCACTGGTGGCAATCAGACTCAGCGACAAGCTCATCGTGCCCCTGGCCGTCTGGCAAAAGCCGGAAGGCAAAAAGGACTGGCACATCAACGAGGCTGAGGTTGAAACCGAAGTCCACCAAGCCATGGCTACGTACCGTGTGCAGGCCTTCTATGCCGACGTATATCCGTGGGAGTCATACATCAACGGATGGGCGGAAACATACCGCGAAACACTCCTTATCAAGGCAACCAGCAAATCAACCGTTGGGTTCGATATGCGCGGTAACGCAGAACGTATCGCGCGAGGCAATGAAGCCTTGCTCGCCATGGTTCAGGACAAACGTATTCGCCATAACGGTGACAAAGCGTTACGTGTGCACGTTTTGAACACGAAACGTCGCCGTAACCAGTATGGCCTCACATTCGGCAAGGAGAGTGCGGAGAGTAACCGAAAGGTTGATGCTTACGCAGCTACACTCCTCGCGTTCATTGCCATGAACGACCTTGCCGAGTCTGGCAAGAAAGCAAAGCCGGTCTACTCCAGACGGCTACACCAGTTCTAGGAGAACACATTGCCCACAATGGACGAGTATGTGGAGGACCACCTTAGAGGTGAGGAACTCCAGGTCACACCAACGGGCACTCCAGGCACGCTTGACCTCGCGCTGGTCAATCTCATGTACGCAACCCTCAAGGCTGATCGAGCCAACCATTTCGATCAGGCCTACGACTACTACATGGGGGACCAGCTCCTCCCGTATGCCCCTCAGGGCACCAGTGAGCAGATCATGGACCTCCAGCAAAGGAGCATCACTAACTGGATGCCCCTGCTGGTATCGCTCCCTGTTCAAGTTTCATACGTGGACGGCTACCGCCGAGGCACGTACGGCCTAGGTGCTCAACAGACCAAGGGCCCGAGCGGCAAAGAGATTGCCGCTGGCCAGGACCCTAAGCGTTTCAGCGGCGAGTACGCCTGCTGGCAACGCAACCGCATGGACGCGCGGCAGGCCACCATCTACAAGGCCGCACTCATGTACGGCCAGAGCTTTGCCCACGTCAACAACGTCACCGTGAATGGCGACGTGAAGGTGGAGGTGCTTGCTACCCGCAACACCGTCGCCTTCTTTGACGATCCGATCAACGACATTCGGCCGAAGATCGTTCTCACCATCAAGTCGTACGCCCGCGACGAAAATACGCCGGGGCTCGCTGTGGTTTGGGACGACACTCACCGGCACGAGTTGAGCATTGACTCTGACTACGTGTTCCACGCCAAGGGTGAGCCGGTTGCCCACGGGCTGGCCGGCTGTCCTGTGGTTCGCTACACGTGCGGTGCCCCCGACGATGAAGGTCGGTCACTCGGCGTAATCAACGACACTATGGTTGCTCTGCAAAACAGAGTCAATCAGGCTTCGTTCAGTACCAATGTGACCGCTGATTTCGGCGCGTTCAAGGTTCGCACTGCCGCTGGCCTCCAGCTTATGTACCGCATTGACTCTGCAACGGGTGAACCGTTGCTTGATGCGGCAGGCAACCCCATTCCTGAACCTATCCAAGTGTCACAAGCCAAGATGCTTGTATCCGATGACCCGACAACAAAGTTTGGTCAACTGGATGAGACACCTTTGGATGGGTACCTCAAGAATGAGGACCAAGCAACCAAGAACCTCGCGGCTATCGCACAGTTCCCGTTGCACGCTCTGATTGGTAACGTTTCCAACCTTAGTGCAGAAGCGCTCAACGCGCTCGAAGCACAGTTCATGCGTAACCTTAAGTCACTCCAGACTTCTTGGGGCGAGTCGCACGAGGAACTGTTCCGGCTGATGGCCGAGGCACTTGGCGACGGCGAAGGAGCCAACGCGTACGGCGGCGAAGTCCGCTGGCGTGACATGGAGTCCAAGGCCTTTGGCGCCACATTGGACGGTTTGGGCAAGGCGGCAGACATGCTCCAGGTTCCCAAGCGCGGCCTGTGGGCCATGATCCCGGGCATGACTTCCGGTGATCTACAGGACCTTGAGGCCCTGCATGAGCAGGAGCTCACGGACGCCATATTCAATGAGGCGACACCCGCTGGAGCATCCGCAAGGGAGCGTCGGCCCGTAAAGGCCGGTGGTCAGTCTGCCAACCAAGCCTGAGGTACTGGCAGTTGAGGAGGCCCACCGCGCGGCCCAAGCACGTCTTGGGATCGCGGGGGCCTACCTCGCCATGCGCGACTGGAACTCAGTCAACGTCACCGCAGTAGCGGCCACGTCAGACGCGTGGCTTACCCGTAGCCTCCAGATGATCCGCGCGATTCAGCGCAAATCCACCCGACTTGCCCGTGCCTACTACCAGTTGGCGCGGGCCATTGAGACAGGCTACACACTAGGCCTGCCGGAAACTTCCCCCGATCCCAAACAGGTGACCATGGGGAGTCTCCGAACTCAATACCTAGACCTCCTCTTGGAAATCGCTGACCTTGATAAGCCAGCGGCCACGGGGGAGGTGCCCAGCCAGGACTCAGATGAGCGCTGGCTTAGGGATGAACTCCAAGCATCATCCGGCCAGATAGCCGGAACGGATGAAGGGCACTCGGTCACTTTCAGCGACACGGACTTGGATGAATACATTCAGGACTGGCTAGACGAGAGCGACGATTCAACCGACGACGATCCTGTTGAGGTTGATGATTTCGAGTGGCCCAGTGATTCACTCACGCTGGATGACATTCGCAACGTCTTTGCCGATGAGCTCAAAGCCGCCGCAGATGAACGCGCCGAGAAGGTACGCAAGATTCTGGAGAGCGAGGAGCTCACCGCCAAGGAGGCCAACCGTAAGGCCCAGGTGTTGCACAACGCCGCTGGCAGTGTGTCAGCAGGCAAGATCGACCAGGCCGGCATTGACGCTGGCCGAGAAACCATCGAGTACGCCCAGTCCAGGGACCGGCGCGTAATGATGGTCGCCCGAGGCACAGGACCGAACCCTTGTGCCTTTTGCGCCCTGCTTGCAGGACGTGGCTTTGTGTATGCAAGCCGCTCCAAGGCAGGCGCACAGAAAGCCTCAGACGTCTACGGCGAAGATGCAACCGGCGAGATAAACCGCTACCACCCCAATTGTCACTGCTACCCAGTGACCCGCTGGGTGGACATTCCTGACGCCACGGCCCCGGGCCGCTCCGAGTTTTACAAAGCCCTCTACAAAGCAGAGGTGCAGGACAAGGGCTTGGACATACGTGGGACCAAGAATGACGGCCTGAATCAATTCCGCCGTGCACTGAATCGCCTTAGACGTGAAGGCCTCACTACAGCATGATCCCAGGAGGACAGCTAATGCCTGATACCGGCACACCACAGGGCCAGGAGCCCACAACACCCCCCACAGAACCCGTCACTCCCGCCGCCACGGATGCGAAAACAGATCCTTGGGAAGGCATTCCCGACGAATGGGCTTGGACGAAAACTCAGGTTGAGGCCGCTAACCGCGAGGCCGCAAGCCGCCGCGTAGCGCTCCGTGACCTTGAGGACAAGACCAAGGACGCAAAGACCCCGGAGGAATTTGAGTCCGCTCTGACTGAGTACAAGAACACTCAGGCCAAGCTCGAATCAGACCTCGCCCGTGAACGTGCCGCCCGTAAGCACGGACTGGCCGACGACGTACTGGAGTTTCTGACTGGAACCACTGAGGAGCAGATCGAGGCGCAGGCTACCAAGCTTGCCGCCCTAAAGCCTGCCAGCCAGGAACCAGCACCGCCCAAGGTTGTGACGGTCCCCGCCCCGAGCGGTGGAGTCACCCCTACTAGCCAGCCCACTGAACAGGATGGCCGGGCACTGTGGAGGGCCCACAAGGCACGCCGGTAACGGCACACTTCCACCCCCCTTTCAGGACCGGTAACCACCGGTCCTTTTTCATGCCCCGAAAGGCAAACCCATGACATACAAGCCGAGCCTCAAGGTCAAGCCTGAGGTACTGGTCGAGGCGGCTGTTGAAGCGCTGTCCGACAAGCTGGTTATCGCCAACACGATCACCAAGCGTAACGACATTGCGAAGTTCTTCGCCGCCGAGGGTGACACCATCACTCAGCGTGTGAAGGGCACACTGCCGGTTCGACAGTACGCCCCGCGTAACGACCGCTCCCAGCCCATCATCACTGATACGTACTCCGAGACTACAGTGAACGTAACCATCGACGTTATCCGTCCTTACTCTGCTGTGAAGCTCACAGACGAGCAGAAGGATTGGGACTTCAACGGTGGTTGGGGAGACATTCTGGATGCACAGACCGAGACTGTTGGTCAGTACATCGAGCACGGTGTCCTCCAGAAGATTCTGACCGCACCTTACGAGCGTGTCATCGTTGCCAAGGATGACGCTACCGGCCTCACTGCCGCTAAGGACCTGGGCCAGGACGTTTACTACAACATGGTCATCGAGGCCAAGAAGGCACTGCGCCTCATGCGCACGCCCAGCGAAACGCTGGTATGTGTCGTTGGCGTTGACTTTGAGGAAGCACTCCTCAAGTCCAACCGTCTCGTCAAGCACGAGGGACGTGGCGACGACGCTCTGGCCTCCGCTACGCTGGGTACCATTGCTGGTGTTCAGTTCGTTAGCTCCACTCACATTCCGGCCGATGAAGCGTACATGTATGCTCCGTCCGGTTTCGTAGCGTTCACTGGTGCTCCGTCGGTACCCCGCTCTGTCCCCTTTGGCGCTGTTACGTCGGCCAACGGTTGGGCCGCACGGTGGCTCATGGACTACGACACAGGGTTCCTTACGGACCGTAGCGTCATCGACACCTACGCGGGTTACTCCTACACCAAGGACCGCATTCAGGTGTTCAACGGCGAGTCCCAGCACATCATCTCTCCCGAAGAGTTCTTCGTGCGTGGCGTCAAGCTGGGCCTCAAGTCCAGCGGCCTCGTTGAGAAGAAGCCGGGTGACGGTTCCGTTACTACCCCCGGTGGTAACCCCGAGTCCTTCCTGGCCAAGGCTTACAACCAGCAGACGATCACCACGACTCTGCCCGCAGGCGAAACCTTCCCGCTGGGTGGTAACGCTTACGGTGACGTAACCCCGTAAGGAACTGACGCATGGAGCATCTAGCAACCATTGATCAGGTAGCCGCCCGCAGTACCGAGGAAATCGTTACTGAGGATGAGCTGGCCTTGGCGGATGCAATGCTCGCGGAAGCTTCTGCATGGGTACGTCACCATGGCGGACAGGCGTGGCCTACTTTGGCTCTAGCTCCAGAGGTGGCGGTGGCTATTACAGCCGCCGCCGCCTCGCGGGGTTACATGAATCCAAACGGATTCAGCATGGAACGTTCGGATATGAGTACGTTCAACGTAAGCCCCGAGTACGCGGCCGGCACTCAGTTGACCCGGGCCGAGATAACAATGCTCAAGCCGTTCAACCGGCGCACGGGCCTTGTCTCGGTGGGCCTCACGAACAGTGACCGCCCGTCTCCGACGTACGCACGCCGCAGTGGCCGTTACGACGCACGGGGTTATGCTCCGAGCGACGACGGTACTAAGGACATTCCGCTAGGGACGTGGCCGTGAAATCCCGCCTCCTAGACCGTGGCCGTGCAACGATCATCGTCTTTCCTGAGGTGGAGCTAACCAACGCCAGGGGGGAGCGCGTCCGCGTTCCCGCTGAGGTTGGTGTGCCCGTCAGGGTTTCAATGTCGAGGGATCGCAACGCCACCGCAGAACTTCCCGGTCAGGTGGACGTGAAAATCTACCGCTGTGTGACCCGCCAAGCGCCGGTTGGCGCTTGGGTTCGGATCGTCTTTGACGGCGAGGAGTGGGACCTTACGGCCCCGCCGAGCCGCAGCGAAGGCGTCTCCAAGAGCACGCGGCAGGTTTCGTTCACCATCCGCTCCCGCAACGACGTAGGAGCATAACCGTGCACGTCCTCTGGTATCCCCCCAGGCATCCCGACATGGACGGCGCGAAGAACGTAGAGCACGCCGTGGTCTACAGCAACTCCGTTGTGTCGGGACTACAGCGCTACTCAAGCCGTCTGGCCATGGAGGCCAGCGCCATCCTCGAAATGACCAACCACCGCCCCGGGCAGGAGCGCTCCGAAATTGGAGTGATCCACAACAACCACAGTCGCGGCCCGATCAGCGAAACCACTGACCTTGACTCCATCGTGTACCTCCAGGCACCCGATGACGCAGAGCGTCAGAAGGGCGAGGGGCGCGGCGGCAACACCAACTCATGGCGTGCCGTCCAGTCAATCGAGTTTGGCCACTACACCAGTGGCCGTGACCACGAGGGGGAGGGCCCCCGTACCAAGAAGGATCACAAGCGTCACTGGGTGGAAGGGGTTTCACCCCTCCGTAAAGCCGCCCGCAAGATGAGCAGAAATCCGAGGTTGAGCATCAAGTGACTCGACACATACCAATCTTTGGTTCGGTGGACGATCTGATGCTGGCACTGTTCAGGGACTTCTTTGAGGGGCAGGAGATTCACATTGGATCACTGTTCGCCTCAGACCTTGAACCGCCATTCGTCATCGTTCGCCGCGAACGCCGTTCAGGCCAAGCCAGCGTTGACTCCGACGATGACAGGTTCATTCAACCGGCCATCGTTTCAGTGAACACAATCACCTCAGGACCCGACGCCGACCAACTCGGTGAGGAGCTCCAGGAGGCGTGCCGTATCGCAATCCGCGAGGCACAGCAAAACCAAGTCGTGATACCCGGCTGTGGTGTTATCTCAGGAATCACTAACAGTATCGAACCGTCACGCGTAGCAGACTGGGCAACGTCAACCGGCGTCGTACAGTATGCGTCACTGCCCAAAGGTTGGACACGCTACGAAAGTGTCTACCGACTGTTGATTAGGCCACCACACCAAGAGACAGTTACCAACCGTTACGTCATTCGTGACACAGTGCCCGACTAAACGTCGGGCTTTTTCTTTTAGGAGAAACCATGACTACAAACGACAACGCCACACTCAAGGTTGGTATTGCGCGTTTCTACACCGCCGAAGTTGGAACGGTTCGCCCGACAACTGTGGCAACACTCAAGGCCCCGCCCATCGGCTGGGTTGAGGTTGGTAACACCTCCCTCGAAAACATCCTGACGTTGACAAGCGAGGGTGGCACTGTTACTACACTGTCCAGCCTCCAGAACAAGTCCCTGCGTCAGTCCATCGAGGCACGCGTCGAAGCGCTGGGCATCAACCTGCTCGAATGGACAACGGACTCCCTCAAGGCATACTACGGCGGAAACGCCGTTGTAACCGCTGACGGTGCAATCGAGGTACCTTCCGAGCCGGTCCCGCTGGAGAAGGCATTCCTCGCCGTCCTCGAAGATGGCGAAAACGTTGGCGGGTTCTACGCCGAGAAGTCCAGCCTGTTCCGTTCTGATGACGTAGCAATCGCTGACACCAACTCCCTCGCTCAGCTCCCGATCAAGGTCACGGCACTCAACGCCGCTGGCAAGACTTCGGCACTGACCGTCATCCCCCCGCACGCAACGGACGCACCGTAAGGAGTTAGCTCCTGATGGCTAAGTTCACAGAAGTACCCGTATTCGTCAAAGGCGAACCGGGTTTCGCCGCCAAGCTCAACCAGCTTGGCACTGTCCTCAGTGAAGTAATTGCTCACCTTGAGGCAGAAGCAAAGCCGGCCCCCAAGGCCGCGCCGCGCAAGGCAACAGCCGCTAAGGCTGAGTAACGCCCTGAGGGGTCCGGTGCGGACCCGGGCCCCTCAGTTACCTTCCAGTCCGCAACCCCACACACTTTCCGATCCCAGGAGTCCGCAACCCATGCCCAAGATCATCCTTTCCGATTTCCAGACCGCCGCCAATCAGAAGTACGCCGACTTTGAGGTGGAGCTCCCCAACGGTGAGCTCCTGCTGTTTGTTCCTGCAATCCGCATGAACAAGGCAAAGCGCAACGAACTGGCCAAGGCACTTGACGTAGAGTCACGCGCCAACGCCAACGACGGCACTGACCTCTACGACCTCTACCGTGACGCGTTCCGCATTAGCGAGAAGGCCGTAGGCAACTACGACAAGCTGGCCGCTGTCATCGGGGATGACCCGGCACTGTGGCAGGACTTGTTCATCGAGTTCCAGGAGATTACTCAGTCGGGGGAAGCCTAACCCTCGCGCGGTTGCTTGATGAATACGGGGAGGAAATCTACGTAGACCTGCTGGAATACCACCAGTTGAACATCGTGGATTTCGTGAGGGGAGACGTGGCGCTGACGCCGCGCCTCATCCTTACCCTACTCAGGCACCTACCCGAGGGAGCCCGGTACACCGCCGCTATTGCGTCCGCCCCCGAGGCGGCGGCTGTCACCGCTAAGCGCGACACCCCCGAACAGCCAGACCCGGCCCTTGAGCTCCGCACATGGACCCAGGACCGCATGTTGATGGCTCAACTCATCAACTCGGTAAACGCGCTGGTCAGGCACACCATCCAGTGGGAGCAAGGTAAGGCTCCCAAAATCCCTCTCGTTGGCCCATCTACGTGGCGCGGGGAGGGCAAGACCAAGCCGCTCACGGTTATGGACGTACTCAGTAAATTAACGAGATAGCGGGGACACATGGCCAAGCTTCGGCTAGTTGGTGCCGTAGGCATCAAGGTTCGCCCAGACGCTTCGGACTTCCGAAAGGAAGTCGAGGAGCAATTACGCAAGATTCCCAGTGACGCCAAGATCAAAATTGACGTTCACGCCGACACGGACCCCCTCAAGAAGGCTCTGGATAAGGCGGAAAAGGAAGAAGCGAAACGAACGCTCAACCTCAAGGTTGGCGTCGAGTACGACACCCTACAGGCCGCACGTCGGCAGGTAGAGGCCGCACTCAAAAACCTCAAGACAGAGACAATCCCGGTCAAGCTGAAAGAGGGCGATCTAAACAACGCCCTGGCGAAACTGAAACGTCTCCAGCGTGGCGCTCAGGTGACCATGCAGTTCAACGAGGACAAGGCCGGCTATCAGTCGGCACTCGCCAAGATACGCCAGATACAGCGTGAAAAGGCAGAGGTCCCCATCACGTTCAAGACGGACAATAAGACGCTTGAGCGGGAGGCCCGCAAGTACGAGAAACTCCTTGCAGACCTTGTTGGCCCCGAGGCCAAGAAAACGATCACCATTACCCACCGCAACGACCGTGACTCGCTCACGACGGCGGTAGCTCAGATTGACGAGGCTCTGGCCAAACTCAAAGAGGTAACGATCACCCCCGAGCTTGACGAGCCAGCGCTCCTCAAGGCCCGTGACAAACTCGCCACTCAACTGGCCAAGAAACCCTTGGTCATGAAGATCAACGAGGACAAGAAGGGTTACGAGAAGGTACTGGCTCGGATCACCGAGCTCCAGGCCCAAGCGGCCGAGGTCGAGTTCAAATTCAAGACCGACCCTGCGTCACTCACCCGCGCCGCCGCCACAGTGCGAGCCAAGATCGCGGCACTCACCCCCAAACCCAAAATCACTTTCAGTTACGACACCGACACCTTTGGACTCCAGAAGTCCATTGCTGAGGTGGACGCCAAGCTGGCCGAGCTCAAGAAGATTCCACTCACCGTGGACCTTGACGAGAAGGGCCTATTGGAGGCTAAGGCCTCCCTTGAGGAGAAGCTGAAAAACAGCGGGTTCCAACTCAAGATCGACTCCAACAACCTTGAACAGTTGCAGGCCGAGCGTAAACGTATCGAGGAGCTCCTGTCTGGCAAGCGCCAGGACTTGGTTATCGACGTGCGGAACGACGAAACGTCGCTGGAGGAAACCAAGCGAAAGCTTGATGACCTGATCAAGGAGCGTAAGGCTCCGATCAGGGCCGAACCCATCACGTGGGAGGCCGCGTTGCAGTTGGCCTACACAAGCCGTGCACGTGACGTTCCGTTCTACGTGCGGATCAACCAGCGTAGCTTGGCAATCGCTGAGGGTGTTCTCCAGTCACTCGCAGGCATCAACACCCTGCGTGAGTCGGGCAAGATGCTTGAGCAAATGATCACCAAGTTCGACACGTTCTCACTCAAGGTTGCCAGCCTCTCCACCCTGATTGGTTCCGTAACAGACTCCCTTGTTTACATGGGTACCGCACTGTTCCCGCTGGGTGAGGGCATCCTTAATATCACCGGCCTGCTGGCGTTTGCGCCAGCCGCCATTGCCGCCCTGACAGCTACCGTGCTGATCAACATTGCGGCATGGGACAACTTCAAGGGTGCCGTTGACGGCAGTGCTGAGGCCATGGCCAAGCTCCCGCCTGAGGCGCAGAAAACAGCCAAGGCCTTGCAGGGCGCGTGGACCAAAATCCAGGAGCCCGTGCAGGATTCATTCTGGCGCGGCATGGGCGACTCAATGCAGACCGCCATGGAGAAAATGCTCCCCATCATTTCCAAGGGGCTTGCCTCCTCGGCAGAGCACGTAGGCCGCTTCGGCGCTGGCGTGTTCAGGGCCTTTGAGAAAATCACCTTTGCCGGTGGTCCTCTGGAGAAGATGCTCGAAAACCTCTCAGGGTTTTTTGATAAGTCAGCAGGGGCCGCAGAGCCCTTGTTCAACGCAATCAACACCCTTGGCCTACGCGGTTCCGAGTTCCTGCCACGGTTTGGTCAGTACCTCACAGACATGGCCACCCGGTTCGATAACTGGATCACCAAAGCCGATGAGGCTGGCAAGATCACCGTCTGGATGGAACAGGGTGTGCAGTCACTCAAGGACATGTGGACGCTCGGTGGCGGCGTAGTCAAGATGTTCCAGGGCATCACTATGGCAGTGAAGGACTCAGGGTCCGGTGGCCTTGGGGCCATGGCAGATGAGTTCTCCCGCATTGGCGACATTATGAAGGCAGAGCCCTTCCAGTCACGCTTGTCCACCATCTTTGATGGTGCACGTGACGGTGCCTCAGCGTTCAACGAGGGCATCAAGGAACTAGGCCTGACACTGGGGGAGTCCTCCCTCTTTGTCGCCAACCTTCTGTCACAGCTTGGTAAGCTTGGTGGAGATTCACTAAAGACATTCTCGGTGGGGTTACGTAACCTCAACTTCCAGAGTGGGATCATGTCCGGTCTTATCGGCATGAACAACTTGGTTATCACACTCGGTACCGGGTTTGACAGCCTAGGCAACATCATTGGCAATATGTCACGTATCGCTGGTGCAGCATTCTCGTCAATCGGCCCGGTCATCAACAACATTATCAACCTGCTTGATATTGTGGTTGGTACCCTAGCCGACAACCTTGTGGCTGTGATACCAAACCTCATGGGTTTGGTGAACGGTGTCATAACGTCACTGGCTGGCCCGGTCACGATACTGGCAAACATGCTCAATGGCGTTCTCGGATTCATCAACGCCCTGCCAACCCCGCTCTCCCAAGTCATGCTGGCCCTCGCCACGTTCATGCTCTTGGGCTCCAAGATCGGCCCCATGTTCGCCGCCAAGCCCGGTAGCCTGCTTGAGAAAATCAAGTACGACTTCCAGCACGCGGAAACCGCTGGTGCCAAGTTTGGCACCGTCATGAAGGGCCTTGGCGCTGGAGCCATGGGCGCATTCGGTGGCCCCTGGGGCCTCGCAATCGGCGCTGTCACAACGGCCATCGGCATCTTTGGTGCCGCCCAGGCTGACGCCGCACAGAAGGTCAATACCCTTACTGACGCCATCCGCGCTCAGGACAAGGAAGGCCTCGCCTCCTCCATCTACAAGCAGTGGTCAGAAATTGACTCCGGCCCGATGGAGAACTTCTGGCGTGACGCTGGCTCCCTGTGGACCGCTGGAAAGAAGGCGGCTAACGAGGCCGCCAACTCAATCGGCATCGACACGCGCAAGATCACAGACGCCATTGCCGCTGGCAAGGGCAAGACCATGGCTGAGGACTTTGACCTCCTGTCAAAGGCCGGTGCACGGTTCCCTCCCACGGCTGAGCAGATCGACGCCGCTCTTGGGCGGCTCAATCTGAAAATGAGCGGCGAAGAGGTCAAGAACCATGCCGCCGACTTCGGCGTACTGGGGGAGAAGGTTGGAAGCACGTCCGACAACTTCGGCACCGCCGAGTACAAGGCCGGCCAGCTTGGTTCGGCGCTGGACAAGCTCCCGCTGGACCAGAGCAAGCAGAGGCTTGGCGATTTCAACACCGCCATGGGCATCTACAACGACAAGACGCAGACCGCCGACTCCCGCACGCGGGCCCTGAAATCGGCCCTCGATATTCTCAATGGCAAACAGCCCTCCCTTGAGGAGGCCCAGCTCAAAGTCAACGACGCAATGCGTTCGGCCGCTGGCGAGCTCTCCAACGTGAACGGCCAGATGGTCCTCACGGGTGGTGCCTTCCGTGACGCTCAGGGAAATCTCCTGAACTTCAACGGCGTAATCGACTCGACCACAGGCCAGATCAACACCGCCTCCACAGCCGGTGCCAACCTGTACCGCAACCTGAAAGACACCACTGACGGGGTGCTCGGTACGGCTACGGCCATGAAGGACGCTGGCGCTCCCGTGGAAGAAATCGCTACGTATCTCGATACCGCGCGGGACAACTACATCAAGATGGGCGTGGAGGCTGGCCTCTCGGCAGACGTTGTAGGCAAGGCCTATGACCACATGATCGGCGCCAACCCCAAGGACTTGATCACCACAATCAAGGCCCAGGGCATCGAGGAAGCAAACTCCAAGCTCAAGAACTACCAGGGCGCACTCGATGAGGTTGACGCCTACAAGGCGGTAGCCGAGATTGCCGGTGACGACGTTGTGTTGGGCGTAAAGCTCGCGGACTCGTACACCAAGCTCAGTGAGTGGGACAAGGCGGTTGGCACAGCCACCGCAGGCTTGGACCCCGCCGCCGCAGATGCGGTACGTGTCCGACTTGAGGACGACCTGATCACCCTTGCCAACAAGAACCCCACGGTCAAGGCCCACCTTGATCCGGCCCTGTTGGACCGCAAGAAGGCAGAGGTTGAGGAGGAGCTCCGAGAGCTCGGCAGGCAGAAGCCGTCACCCAAGGTTGACGCCCTCACTGAGGAAGCCCGCCTACGCCTCCAGACGATCCTCAACATGCTTGACAGCATCAAGCCCAAGGAAGTGAAGATCGGCGTCAACACCGTCTACACCGAAACGGGCCCCAAGCCCGCTGGATACGTAGCCAAGAACGGCATCCCGGCCTTTCAGGCTGACGGTGGACTCTGGCGCAACAACGTACAGCAGTTCGCCAATGGAGGTTACGTTCCGTCACAGCGAATCAAGAAGTTTGCTAACGGAGGGCTCGAGAATCACGTTGCGCAGATTGCCAAACCTTCTTCGGTGTACCGAGTGTGGGCTGAGCCGGAAACAGGTGGCGAGGCATACATACCTTTGGCCGTGACGAAACGTGCCAGAAGCACAGCGATCCTTGAACAGGTTGCACAGCAGTTCGGTTACAAGCTCACAAAGGCTCAGACCTTTGCAGATGGTGGAGTCATTGCTGGTGGTAACCAGAAGGCCAGCAATGGCTTGCAGGTTCACATCGGCACATTCAACCAAAACGCCAACGACACCATTGAGGACGTTGGACGAGGCATCATGCGTCAGGCCCGTAACGCTGGCGTGACCTCAATCATGGAAGGTATCTAATGAGGATCGAGTTCAACGGACTCGACTTAGGGGATGGGAGCAACTACAACGTCACAGGCATTGAAGGGTTGGACTCCCTCCCTGATCTGACCATCGGCATGGCCCCCAAACCGAGACGCCACGGCTCTTGGCTTGGGGGCAAGCTGGCTCAGAAACGAGTCATCACGATTGGGTTTGACATACTGGGCGACCCTGACGACGACTACCGAACCACCAAGCCCAAGAACAGGTTGCAGAACGCGTTCCAGATTATGGACGTGGAACTGCCGCTCATCTTTGAAATGGACTACGGCGAAGAACCCGTGCTGGTGCACGCCTCGGTCACGTCACTGGAGCTCCCGATCACTCGGGACTACTCGCGTTTCCGGCAGGGCATTGTGGAGTTCACGTGCAGTGACCCCATGAAGTACGCAACCAACGCCAAGTCAGGCACGACCGGCACCCCACAGGTGCCAGCGTCCGCCGTCTATGGCCTGCCGTACGGCTTTGCCTACAGCGAGGAGATTGAGCTCTCTGGAACGTTCACAGCCACCAACACCGGCAACTCACCCGCGCCGGCTGTCTATCAGATTCAGGGTCCGGTCAACCGGCCTACCGTCACGCTGACCGACGATCAGGGCGTAAGGGCAACGACGTTCAACGTCAACCTCACTGCCACTGACCGTATCTACGTAGACACATTCAGGAACCGGGTACTGATCAACGGTGCCGACCGCTTTGGTTCGGCAACCGGAGCCCTGGTATCAGACCTCACCATCCGCCCCGGTGAAACCACCGTGGCGTTCACAGGTGAAACCGGGGGATCAACCGCGCCCTCGCTCACCGTCGAATGGCGGGACGCAACGCGGTAACCCCCCTTTGCACATGGGAGGCCCTCGGGAAACCGGGGGCCTCCTGCCATTCCCCTCCATGGAGTTCACATGACAATCCTCACTACTGGGGCCTACGACTTCCCAGCGGCGGCAGACCGCAACCGCACCTCAATGATGCTGGCCAAGGGCTCCGCGCCTCTGGCCGTGATTGACGGCGTTCACTCTGGCCTGAACATCACCAAGACAACGGGCATGGGATTCTCCATCGGTCCCGGCCGAGCCGCTATCAATGGAGCTACAGCCGCAGACGGCACGTTCACCGCAACACTGACGGCCTCTGAGGTTTCAGTGTTCGACGCTGGAGACGCCTCCCAGGACCGCATTGATGTGGTGGTCCTCCAGACCTACCCGGGCAACCCCTCCACCACGGGAGCACAGCTTGAGGTAGTCAAGGGCACTGTGCCCGTCTCGGGCGAACCCGCTGTGCCCGTTACACCGGCTGGTGCCCTGGCACTCTTTCAGGTGCGTATCCCTGCCGGTACCAGCGCTGGCAACGGCGGCTGGGACGCCACAAAGGTCACGGACGTTCGCCGCGCCATCGGCATCCCGCAGTTCCAGAGCTACACCCCCACATGGTCAGGCTTTGCAAGCCTTGGCACTGGCGCTATCCGCGAGGGCCGCTACCGCGTGGACGGTGACAAGGTGACCGTTCACCTCCACCTCAAGGCTGGCACTGGAGCCTCTATGGCTGGCGGCAACTTGAGCTTCAACCTGCCTATCGCCCCGTCCACTGGCTACCGCTACTACGGCAGTGGCTCCCTGCACTACCCGGACAATCAGGGCGTGAAGTACGACCTCCGCGTTTACACCAACGGCCCGACTGGCTACCTGTGGGGCACCCGCGCCTCTGACGGCCAGTTGGTCCCCCCGGGCACTCTGGCCTACCCCTACACAGGCGGAACGGAAATCTACGCCACGCTGGAGTACGTAATTGACCTCCAGTAGTCGGCCGATGTGGCGCGTGGTGTTTACGCGCACTGACACCGACGCCACGATAGCCGAGTTCGATTGCGCTATCTCCAAGCTGGGCCGGTACGTCTCCCCAAAGGTGGGGGACCTACAGATTCAGATTCCAGTCCCGAATGCAGACCTTGGCCGTGAAGCGTCCAAGGTGTTCACCGGGGCAGGCCTTATGTCGATGTACGTCTACAGGAACGATGAAGTCTGGTGGGGCGGTTTCCTCGATGAGGCCGACGTTGATTCGGCGGGGGAGTACCCCGTCATCACAGCCACCGGAGCCTCATTCGAGTCCTACGTAGACCGCCGCGAGGCACGTACCAACGAGTCCCTGACCATGGATCAGACCAACATGGCCAAGTGGTGCTGGGACTATATGCAACAGGCCACGGGCGGCAATATACGCGTGGACACACCGACGCCTCCCGCCTCAGGGCGGACCAGGACCATGAGTTGGAAACGCTCAGACGCCCGCACGGTTGGCTCCATCCTCAAGGAGGTGTCCAACAGGGCTGACGGATTCGAGTGGATGATCGAGTGCTACGCCGACGACTCAGGTATGCGGCGGCGGCGCTTGGTCACAGGCTACCCGGCCATTGGCCGGCCTTCCTCTGACATTGTGCTTACGTTCCCCGGTGACGTGATCAGCTACAAGATCACCGACACCAGCTTGGACGGGGCTATCTCCTTCCAAGCCCGTGGCAAGGCACCCGATCCCGTTGGCACTGCCGCACCAAGCGGCGGCGGCGGAACAGCCGCCGAGAAGCAAGACCCCATCATGTCGAAGATCGTAACCAACGATGCACTGATCAGTGCCGGTTACACGTTGATCGACACCACCATTGACAAGCCCACCGTCACGGAAGTTTCCACGCTGGACGACTGGGCCGAGCTTGGTAGGGACCTCAGAAGCGGTCCCATGCTGTTCCCTTACGTCACTTGTCGAATCGACAACTTCACTCAAGCAATCCTTGGCTCCATCGTGAAGCTACGTATCAATGACTACCTCTGGCCGCAAGGCATCAACGGCTCACCGGGTTTTGAAATCACTGCCCGCGTGATCGGTTACGAGGTTGATCCCGGCGAGCTCGGGGCCGATGACATTGTGCGACTGATGTTCGAGAACCCAAGAGATACCGACAACATCAAGAGGAGCCCTGACTAACCATGGCACGCTTCCCCCGCACGCTGGGTGACGCGTTAGCCGCACAAGCTGAGGCGGCACGCAACGCTCGCACCTCAGTAATGGGAGTCGATCCTTTGGTTCCCATCACAGAGGACCAGCTATCGCCTGTACTTGCAGGCAACCTCGAACAACTCAACCAAGACACCGTGACTCTGCAAGAGGACATGGCGCTGGTTGACGAAAAAATCCAAGGCGCAATCACTGACGCCAATGCAATGCCGATCACCAATGAGCGCTTCACAGAGGACTCCCTCTCGATATGGCCCTTTGTTCAGAACCTCATCCCCCAAGGCGCACTAGCGCCAGGGGCGGTTAGCAACAACGACCTTGCGGACTTCGTACTCACGGCCCGCAAGTTCAACGACGACCGTCACCGCCTCTACTAAACCCTTCCTGACAGGAGCTCCCACATGGGCACTGCCCCCATTTCCCACGACGAGGTTACGTCCCTCATTCAGTCCACCGTCGCAGAGACGATCAAGGGCGAGTTTGACCACTACCTCAAAGACCTCTCGTTCCGTATCGGGCAGGCCTATGATCTGCTGGACCGTGCCGGTAACGGCGTCGCTGTCAACGGCAAGGTTTACGCCGAAGACCTGAACCTCCCGGGCCGCGCGTTCATGACAGGCTACGCGGTGACCAATAACAGTCCGGCCGCGGGGTCCTTCGCGTGGAGTGACCTTCACGTCGTCTATAACGGCGTTGACACTCTGGTAACCAACGGTTCAACCGCACTCAAGTACGTGTGGTGGAGCTCGGTCACCACACCCACCATCCTCCAGACCTCGGCCACCAAGCCTGTACTGGCGAACGGTGAAGTGCTGTTGTTCATGAACCTCAGTGGCACGCCCCAGGTCATGCTCAGTGATACCAATGCCTCGATGCCCGGTGTCCTCCGTGACGGTGCCGTGGACACAGGCTCGATCCTTGCCAACGCCGTTGGCTCTGCGGCAATCGCTGACGATGCCGTTGGCTCGGCCCAGCTTGGGCCGAACGCGGTAGGTGCCGCCGCACTGGCGGACGGTGCGGTTATCCGTGCCGCCCAGCTTGCGGCCAACGTCGTTGGCGCAAGCCAGCTTGCCGACAACGCTGTGGATACAGCCGCCATCGGTGCGAACGCCATCACCAACGTAAAGGTGGCTGACGGCGCTATCAACCGTACCGGCATGCTGTCCGGTGCTGTTGTGGGCTCGACTCACATTGTGGCCAACGCTGTTGGCTCCACGGCTCTGGCTGACGGTGCCATTGTGCGCTCCGGTCAGGTGGGTACGAACGTTGTCACCTCCACGGCCATTGCCGATGGCGCAGTGATCCGCTCGGGACAGGTTGCCGCAAACGTGGTCACCGCAACCCAGCTCGCGGACAACGCAGTGGATATCGCGGCCATTGCCGCGAATGCGGTTACCTCCACAAAGCTGGCTGACGGCGCGGTGGTCCGTACGGGCCAGCTGAGTAACAACGTTGTCTCCACTGCCGCAATCGCCCCCAACGCGGTCACCTCCAACGAAATCAACACGGGTGCGGTGTCGGCCACAAAGCTGGCCATCCTCCGCCACGTCCTGTACTAAACCGAAAGTCCGTCCGCCATGAAGGTATTGCTCGCAACCCCCGCCTACGGGGGCCAACTCACTGAGGCCTACTTCCAATCCGTCCTCGCACTGCTTCACGCTGGCTATGCCAGGGGGGTTCGGATCGACGTAATGACCCTCAAAAACGAGTCCCTAATTACCCGGGCCCGCAATGAAATTGTGGCCACCTTTATGGCGGGCGACTGGACTGACCTGCTTTGGGTAGACGCCGACATTGCTTTCACACCAGAGCATGTCTGGCGTCTACTCGACGCACCGCACGAGGTGTGCGCCACACCCTATGCCATGAAAGCCCTCGACTGGACCCGCATGGCCCAGTCGGGCCAGAGCGTAGAGGCCCTCAAGCAGGCCTCCATCCTGTCCGTCATCAACTCCCTCCCCGACGCCCAAACCCAGGACGGATTCATTACCGCCCTCGACGCTGGCACAGGGTTCATGCGCGTCAAGCGCTCCGCTCTGGAGAAGCTGATCGCCGCCCACCCTGAGGTGGAGTACCAGACAGAAGCGAATGTGCCCGACAAAACCCGCTGGGCCATCTTCGACACCATCATCCACGAGGGCCGCTACCTCTCAGAGGACTACACATTTTGCCGCCGATGGCAGGCCCTCGGGGGAGAGGTCTGGGTTGACTACACGTCCCCAAACCTAGGTCACCAAGGCTCTTACACATTCGGAAGGTAACACCCCATGGCCCTGCCAACAATCACTAACAACTCCCCAGCGGCGGGCTCTATCGCTTGGACCCAGTTCGGCATCCAGTACAACGGTCAGTCATTCATCATCCCCGCTGGCAACACCGCACAGAAGTACGTGTGGTGGCTCTACGGCGGCGGCACAGCCCCGGCGCTACAGTCGGGAAACGCCATGCCAGAGCTTGGGCCCGATGACATGATTCTGTTCCTGAACAAGGCCGGCATTGGAGTCCTGGTACCCACCGCCGAGCTCCTCGATGGCTCCCTGATTGTCGGCGGCTCCATTCTGGCCGCCGCCATTGGCGCCAACGAAATCCAGACCTCGCACCTCTCAGCCAACGCCGTCACAGCCAATGAGATTGCGTCCAACGCAATCATGACCCAGCACCTATCTGCTGGCACGATCACCGCTGACAAGCTGTCGGTGGGCACCGTCTCAGACAACATGGTGGTCAACGGCTCCTTTGAGGACGCCCTCTCAGGCACCCTTGTTGGCTGGGAGGTCAACGCCATGACCAACGGAACGATTCAGGCCGTCACCGGCCAGTCCAGTTCCGGTGCCGTGTCGATCCAGTTTGCCGCCACCACGACCACCGCCAACCTGCGGTTGCGTCAACTGCCTGCACAGTACATTCCTGTGTCTGCGGCCTCGGGCCGCAAATACTACATTTCCACCCGCGCTGGTGCGTCCACTGCAACAGCCAGCGGCCACTACATGCGCGTCAACTGGTACGACGCCAACAAGAACCTCATTAGCTCCAGTGACGTTCGGTCCAATGGTGCACTGACAACCACATTCACCTTGTATGAGGGGCAGGCCACACCACCGGCCACTGCCAAGTACATGGGCATGGAAATTCTGATAACCAACATCAATGTGGTTACGACGGCCTACGTCGATGAGGTGTCCGCACACGAGGTCACCATGTCCGCACAGATCGGTGACGGTCAGATCACCGCCGCAAAGATCACAGCGAACACCATCACGGCTGACCGCATCCAGACGGCGGCTATCACCGCTGACAAACTCCTAGTCAGTGACCGAACCAACTACTGGGAGAACCCCGACTTTGAGATTGACACCGTTGGGCAACAGCCCAAGGGTATCGGCAGTAACACACTCTGCCGAGTAATCTCCGGTGGTGCACGCGGCTCGGGCAAAGCCCTTGAGGTGGATGCACGCAACGGTGCGAACAACGATGTGTTCAGCACTAACGTCTTTCCGGTCACGCCGGGGGATCAGTTCTACATTGCATACGACTACAAGTTCCTGAACACGGCTGGCGCTGGCAATGCCGGTGTCGGATTCCGTACCTACGGCCCCACAAAGGTTGGCATCACGTGGACCATCGTTGCCTCCACCGGCTCAGCCCGCCCCACCACATGGCAGGAGGCCGACAATGGCAAGGAGGGCATCTATACGGTTCCTGCTGGAACCTACTTCCTCCAGCCCTGGGTAACGTTCGCCAATAACAGTGAAACCACCAACCGTTTCCACTCCGACAACATCATAATCCGCCGCCTGAGTGGCGGGGAGCTGATCGTGGACGGTGCGATTATCGCGGCCAAGATTGCCACTGATGCAGTGTCATCGGACAAGATCATTGCCAACGCCATTACCGCCGTGAAGATCAACGCTGATGCTGTGGTTGCAGGGAAGATCGCGGCCAACGCAATCACGGCCCGTGAGATTCAGGCCAATGTCATCGTCTCCAACCTGATCGCCTCCGATCAAATCCTGGGCAACCATATCTACGCGGGAGCTATCACCGCAGACAAGATCGACGCTAACGCCATCAATGGTAAGACGATCACTGGTGCAACCATCCAGACCGCCGAGACTGGTGCACGCGTTGTCATGGACTCCTCGGGCCTTGGGGCCTGGGACGCCGCCACCAAGAAATACCTGACGGCTGACGCCAACGGGATCACCATTGACGGCACGATTGCCACCACGGGTGGCACCAACTGGCTTGGTGAAGAAGTTGTTGTGAAGATCAGCGACACGGCCAGCACTTCCGGTGGCCGCAATATCGCCGGACTCTCCTTTGAAAGGGAGGGGCTGACTCCCATTGCATTCCCCGCCGTCTACAGTGACGCGGGCACTGACCTGATGCTCACAGCCGTAAACAACCAAGCGTTCCTCAGCCTTGCCAACGAGAACAGCGGCGGCGAGGCAGAGCTACAGGGACAGGGCATCAACCTGTACTCCAACACCGGCGACGTGAAGATAGGCAAGACCTACAACACTCCCGGCAACCTCCAGGTGGCCAAGATCAATGGCAAGCGTCCCCCCATTGGCCTCCTGTCCCTCCAGAGGCTTACGGGCGTAACAACTGTGACGACCACCGATAGTCAGATCAGCGCGGTAACCGTATCCGTAACACCCGGCATGGTGCTGGAAGTCTCGGGTTCCTATGCCGGTGGCCCGTCCGGTGCCAGCGGCCAGTACTTGAGTTGGGGATGGAAGGCGAACGGCGTCCGTTTCGCTGAGAACTCGCACCGATCCAACACCAATGGCTATGGCGAAGGTGACTCGTTCTCCGGTTTCTACACGGTGCCCGCTGGCCAGACCAGCGTGACGATCAGCCTTTGGGGCCTCGTTGCCGCTGGCGGTGGCACATACGTCTGCCCCGCCGATTCAAACTCACCGAAATTGCAGTACGCAATCAAGGACATAGGCGACGTATAACGTCCCGCCAGACACCCCAACCCCGAAGGGCCCCCCATGTCTTACCGCACACAGGCACTCCTAGCCCGTGACCCTCAGCTTATCGAGCGCGTAGCCGCATGCGCCGCTACACAGAGCGTCGCCGATCCCTCCAGTTGGGCATGGTCCCACCAGTGGGAACTCTCGGCCGAACCCGGCTGGGACGCGGCATATGCCTACGCCCTCGACACAAGCGTTGTTGACCCCGGCAACTCCGAAGTGGTCATCAATGACGGCATGATCCTGGCCGCAGTTCAGGGCATGCTCAGCGCGTGACGTAACGTCACGCCACCTCCTATCAAACCGAAAGGTTATACCCCGTGTCTTACAACACACAGATTCGCATGACACTTGACCGAGAACTCGCCAAACGTATCGTTGCCTGCGCCGCCACCGAAGGTGTTGCAGACCCCGAAGCGTGGGTAATCGCCAACAAGTGGACACTCTCCGCACAGCCGGGTTGGGATGCCGCGTACGCATACGCCATCGACTCCAAGAACCTGCACCCGGGCGAGGATGAGGCTGTCATTGCTGACGCCAGCATCCTTACCGCCGTTCAGTCGATCCTGGCTCAGACAACACCCGGCGTCTAGGCAACCATGCCTGACTGGCTCCCGATACTGATTGCACTTGGTGGCGGGACCGGCATGGGGGCAATCCTCAACGTGATCTTTGCCGCGAGGGGATCGGCGTACACACAGTTGCACGCCTTGGTTGATCAACTGCAAGAGGACCGTAAGTCAGACCGTGAAGCACTCGCGGTCTACTCGTCCAAGGTTGACACTGCACTGGAGCACCTCCAGATCGAACGTGAGTATTCCACAGAGCTCTACGTTTGGGCACTCAACGGGGCACCGCCCCCACCTCCCACACGCCGCGTCTATACGCCACCCAAGTAACCCCAAGGGGGCCTCAGTGATGAGGCCCCCTTTTTCATGCCCACAGGAGGCACCTTGACCTACACACTCCGAGAGTCAAACAACTCCAAGAACTACACGCCCAACGCCGACGTGCTGGCCGTGTTCAAACAGCCTCGCGTGGTGAAGTACCTTACGATCCACCACTGGGGAAGCTTGGGCCAGCGTTTCAACGACGTTGAGAACTTCCTCTGCACCAATAACACGCCGACTTCTGCACACTACGTGGTACAGGACGGTTTGGTTTCGTGCATTGTCACACCAGATGACGCAGCGTGGCACTCAGGCAATGCGGTTGGTAACGCAACGTCAGTCGGTTTGGAACTAAGGCCAGAGGCAACCGATGGGGACTACCGCACAGCGGCAGAGCTCATCCACTTCCTCCGTGGCATCTACGGTGACGTACCGCTGGTCCCTCACAACTACTGGTACGCAACAGCGTGCCCCGGCAAGTGGGACCTCGCACGGCTGGACCGTGAGGCCCGTAGCGTCGGTGGTTCCGTGACAACGCAGAGCACCACCCCCACCGCCACTGTGACACCGGCTCCCAAGCCGGCCCCTGCCCCCGCCCCTGCACCGAGCAACGGCCTGTACTGGATCGTTGAGCGGGGCGACACCATGGGCAAGATCGCTGACTACTACGGCGTGACCGTCACGGCCCTGGCACGCCACAACGGCATTGCCAACCCGGCACTGATCAGCGTTGGCCAGCGTATCTCGATCCCCGGCCCGCTGGTATGGATCGTGGACCCGGGGGACACCCTGGCTGGCATTGCCGCCCACTACGGCATGGACGTGTCCGTAGTCGCCGCCAAGAACGGCATCAAGAACTACAACCTGATCAACGTTGGTCAGGTCATCAAAATCCTCTAGGAGCCCCTCATGGCTGACCACTCCACAGACGAGTACCCCGAGTGGGTTGACGCTGTAATCCGCGCATGGCGCACGTTCTACGTGTCCGTGGGCGTAGACATTCTGACGGCCATTGGAGCGGGCCTGCTCCTGATGCTGGATGGGGCCGACCTCATGTCGCCCATCTTCTGGACCGGCGTACTGACGCTGGCCCTGCGGTCCATCGTGACCGGCCTTGCCACCTACTGGGTAAGGCTCAAGTTCCCGCCCAAGTGATTAATCTCAAGATTCGCTCAAGATGATTAATCAGCAAGCTTGCGATAGCATTGAATGAGTAGTGTGTGGGGGGTTTCCCCCATTATCCCCCGCACGCTACCCAACAGACGCCCCCTGCGTGACCAACCCCCAAGGTCACGCAGGGGGTTTTTCTGCGTTAAAGCAGACTTATGGTACGTTAGAACGGCGATTTGACTAAGCGCTTTGTCAAACGCACGGGGCCACTGGTTCGCTCCACGAGGTTGTTTTCCCAACCAGCCATCGGGGGGTGGTCGAAACTCCGGTGGCCCCACCCTTGCGCTCCTACGTCGATTACGTTACGTAGCAACTCCACTCTGCACCACCCTCCACACCCTGTGCAAATCCTGAGTGCCTTACCTCTTGAACATTGCCCTGATTTCGCTTAGTGTGCGCCGCGCCACCTCTGACATGCCGCTGACCTGCGGTTTCTCTGCCAGCTTGGCCTCCTCGGCCCGCCTCGTGGCCTCCCGGGCGGCGGCCAGGAGGGCCTCAGCGTGCTTGTTGACGCGCTGGTAGGGGGAGTAGGTCACCACGCCGTTGCACTTCCAGAAACCCAGCCTGTGGGCCAGCCAGCCAGCCACGTTCCCAACGCCGTCAGCGCCGTCGTGGCGGTGGCGTGAGCCATCGGGGCGGTGGTCAATGGCCTCCAGAATGTCGTTGACAGTCCAGCCAGCCTCGAAGAACGGGCGGCAGACGTACGCGAGGTGCTTGGCACTGATTTGCCGTAGGGCAAATGACCGATCTTGGATGGTGAGCGCGGCTAGCAACTGGTTTGCCCGGGTGCCACGCTTGGTCTTGGCGTCTGTCGTCGCACGACCGGGCCACAGCGGGGCCGGCCGATTCCCTCTCAAGTCTTGGAAGCGAGCGGAGCGAGCCTCAAAGAAGCTTTTCAGTCGGCGCGGAGCGCCGTCGTTCTCGTCTTTGTCTTGCTCGCATTCCTTTTCCCGCGCGTGCGGGGGGTTAGTACCAACTGAAGTTGGGATAG